>Ga0208133_1000001_pt1 | contig 267663 bp, 310 predicted proteins | sample ColrivemetaGS535_FD_187595 | JGI IMG/M metagenome (GOLD analysis project Ga0208133, IMG submission 187595) | Estuarine microbial communities from the Columbia River estuary, USA - metaG S.535 (SPAdes) (version 2) | ecosystem: Environmental > Aquatic > Marine > Intertidal zone > Estuary... | reverse complement strand
CTCTTATATCTCTCTAAAATTTTTTGGGCAAATTTCTCTCAGTAATATTTGACCCCCTTATATGTAAAAAATTTTTTGGGTAAATTTTGGGTTAAAAATTAAGGTCTTATATTATTTAGATTCTATACGACAATGTATGGGTGTTAAACTCATTTTTATTATTTGAACTTCATCACTTGAATAATCTAGGTTTCCAAAGTCTATTGTGAAAGTATCTCCACCAATAATTAACCAGGTTTCAACATTTACACCAGTTGGGTCCAATGATTTTATTTTGATTGTGAATCTTTGATTATTGGTGCGGACATATTCTATTAATTTATATAACCCTAGTGTTGTTGATGCCGCTAATGGGTCACAAAATGTGATATGAATATCTTGCCATTCGCCATTAATGTATTTAGGGTTTGTAATTGTCTTTACGGTAAATTCTTGTATATTACATTCTGTTGGGAATTCGACAACGAATCTATTTTTTGTTTTAGGTTCGTAACTTATAAATTTTTTTTCAATCATAACTATTTTTATATATAAATATTAAAAAAAATTTTTACACTCTTTAATATATTTATCTTATATGAAGCATCACATTAAAAAGTTATTAAGGGAGAATTTTGGTTATAGGGCTGGTGATTTAATTAATAAGGCTGAGGTTAAATCAATGTTTAGTAATACTATTAGGAGTACGGGTCATTTTGGGACTGGGTTTTATTTTTTTGGTAATGAGGGTGATGCTAAGGAGTATAGTAAAATTACTGGCAACAGGGGTGTTAGTGTTATTAATTTAGATGGGTATAATTTAGCCAAGGGTGATTATAAATTACATGATTTATTATCTGGGGTTAATAATTTTTCATCGGATAGTGATTTAGACTATTCAATTGAAAGTGTTTTGCGTCATTTTGGTAAATTAAAGAAATCGGTTGATAATTTTGGTCATATTAGAAATAACGATGCTTATAATAATTTAAGTGATGAGGATAAGATAAAATTTAATGATGAGTTTAATGATAATATTAAAATTAGTTCATATAATAAAAATATTATTAAAGACATCATTAATAAAATTCACTCAAATAATAATGATTCACCATCAACAACGCTTATGAGGTATATTGGCTTTGATGGTGTTGATGTTAGGGGAACAGATTTAGACAATGCCAGATATGGTAGTGTTATATATAATATAAAATAATTATGAAGCATCACATTAAAAAGTTATTAAGGGAGAGTTTATTGGGTGAGGAGTACGATGGTAGTTCATTATTTGGGTATCATGTTACCTCTATGTCAAATTTGGAGTCTATAAAGCAGAGTGGTTTGAATATTGGTTCAAGGTCAATGCAAGGGAAGGGGTTATATGGTTTTTACGATTATGACCATGCGTTTAGGTATGCTAGAAAGGGTGAAGTGAATGACCCAATCATTATTAAGTTTTACATTACCAGTGTTGATAGGTTTTTATATTTGAATATGGATATTGCAAAATCTGTTTTGGGTAATGATTATCATTTGGAGACTCAGGTTGAGAATTATTTCTATGGTGGTTTTGTTACATTCTTTGAGGAGGTTAAGAAGGCCAATCCTAGTATGACTGAAGATAAGTTAAGGGGAATATTAAAAAACATTGAGGATAATAATAGTGAGGGTAATCAGAGGACGTTTGTATTTAGTTTGATACCAGCTGATTTGAACAACAAGTTAAATATTGTTTGGAATGGTAATTATGGGTTGGAGTTTAGGATAAGTAATACTAGGTATGTTAAGGTTGTTGGGTATGATGTTCCTAGTTTCCATGGTGAGGAGAAGAAGGAGGTTAAGTTTTCGATATTTGATTCTATACCTGATGATTCTAAGTATGATTTATTGAGGGGATTTTTCCAGGCTAATCCTAAGATTGAAGATTTTGGTGGTGCGTATAAATTGGCCAATGAGATGTACTATGGTGCCAGGAATAATAATGATTTTGAGTATTACGACACCATTATAAGTTTATTGGATACGTTGAAGTAATAATAAAAAACCCAGACTTAATCTGGGTTTTTTATATAATGGTCGATAATTAATCTTCTATAACTATCAGGTTGTTTTTTGATGCCCTAATAATATCATCTACTGATTTATTTAGTTCTTCAATTGTGTCATAGTATCTTGTGACATTATCACTTTTTGACATTATGATATATAGATTTGGTTTTTCCCATATTGAGCAGTGAAATAATGCGTCATCATTTATATAAAACTTTTTTGGGTTATTATTTACCAAATCTTGTCTTGTTTCGAATCTTCCTTCCCAATTTAATCTCCAATATTCACTTTCAGCACTTTCACTTTTTATTAGACCAAAAAAAATATATTTATCTGGTGTTGCTTTATAAAACCTAACATAAGGTGACTGTCTAGTTTTGGTGATATATATTTTTTCTATTTTATCTGCGTTTATTATTAATCCCATAATTTTTATTTTAGTTTAGGCTGAGCCGTATTTATATGATACCCAGCAATCATCACCAAAGTAAAATCCAAGTTCATCTAGTCTTTTTTTATCTTCTTCTGACACTTCATCTTCTTCGACACCCATAATATATAGGGTATCATGTTCGCAGTGTGTTGGTCGTTCTTCATCCTTATATTTAAGGAATATTGTAAGTGCTTCTATTAAATCTTTCATAATTTTACAAAATATATTTTAGTTGGGAATTCATCAAATACAAATTTGGTTACATCGCATAGCCACATTTCCAGGTCAAAGTCAATCCCTTGATATTTTTCCATTGTGTAGTATGCACCATTACCTAATTCGGTTGCTAATCTATTTAGCTGTAGTGTTTCGAAACCGTCATGATATTCGGTGTCCATGTATAGTGTTGTTGTACCTTCACCTTGTGCGATAATATCTAGCATGGTGTCAGCACCGCTAACCATTTCCAGGTCGGCTTTGGGACCTTCCCATTCTGGGAGGTCCACATACCAACGGTTATCATTTTCTTTATTAAACTTCAGCGTCTTCATCTATTCTTACAATTAGTGTTCTATCAATTGGGTAGCATGCCACCAAGCTCTTACCATCATAAAATGCATAATACCCTAATGATGTTGAGCCAGCTGTTTGTGTGTGAAATGATGTTGCATAAACTTCATACTTATATACACCACCACCTATCACTTGTAGATAATATTTTTTCATAAGTTTTTGGTTCTATTTCTAATTTCGGTAAGTGTTGTTTGATTTAAGAATTCACCATCTTTGTAGATTGTTTGTAATTCACCACCTTCTTCTTCGCCCCAAGTTACTCTATCAACTAAAAAATACTCATTCAATATTTTTGTAACGTACAATAATCCAGTTGCTGATTTCTTGGTTCCATCATCTGTGATTGGGTCTTTGAAGATTTCTCTACCTTCAGGGTTAAAGTCACCATCAAACTTAGGTTTATTAACTTCAACGTATGTTGCTTTCATTGCAAATCCGAAAGTATCTCTAGTGTTGTATTGATAAGTGAATGAACCGATACCTAATACTACGTTTGTTGATGCGAAACCTTTTGCTTCTAATCTAGCACAGATTTCATCTGCTCTATCGATTGTGATTGAATCACCATAGATTGCACCAATGTGTGGGTCAAGAACTTTATAACCTTGTTCGTTGATTGTTCCACCGAATACATCCCAAAGCAATTCGATAACTCCTTTAAATGCTGGGTCTACTTTTTCACCTGGTGTAAAACTATACGTTTGATTAGGTATGCCCCAACCACAAAGAATATCCACTGGGTCACCAGAGTCAGGACGAATAACTAATTTACCGTCACGAGCCAAAATTTCTTCTTTTAAAGTAACAATATGTTCTGTACATACTTTCCACAAGTCCCAAGTATCTGATACTATAGATAGGATACCAGTTGGGTAAGTTTCCATAAGGTTGCGGAATGTTCCAATTTCATCATCTTTAGTTCCAGCGCACATTACGGAGTGTTCTGTTGCATTAACTGAGCCAGAGATAAATCCAGTTTCATTATAGTATTTTCTTGCACCATAGATTGCTGGTAAGCTATCGGAACCTGAGAATGATGTTAGGTGTCCAAGGCCAGATGAGATTGTTGCATCGATTGAGTCCATACCTCTCATTGAGAAATCGTGTCCTTGCCAATCAATGAACCATGATTTTTCAGAATCGGTTTTTTCTTGCCATTTGGTTAACACTTTACGGTATGTATGTGCAATTGATGCTGAAGTTATTGGTTTCCACAATAGATTTGATATTATTGTTTCCAAGTAATTTGTAATCCAATAAAAATCTGGATGTGTATTATAAATTGTCAATACTGGAATTTTAATACCCACTAAAGTACCTTCTTCGATTGATTTTACATTAATTGGTAAGTATTGCAAGTCCCAAAGGTCTTCAAAGTGTGATACATCATAATCTGTATTTAAATACATTGATAATTCACGTTTCATTTCACCGCATACCACATCTTTTGGTTGTGAGAAGAAATCATCTTGAAATGCTTCATGGATAATTTTCATAATCATTTGTTGACCAAATGACATAACTTGGTCACAACCTTTTGGTGCGTATTTATTGGTTCTTGGTGTAAAGTTTGAATAAACTAGTGTTGTACCTTTTGGGTACATATTATGATGTGCAGTTTTATACCCATCAGTAAGTAATAAAGGATTAATTCTCATATTTATTTATTTTTCTTCAAAGTTAGTAATAAAAAAGTTATTATGCAACAATTCGCCGATATTATCGTAAATTGGTATATTAAATCGTTCACAAACGATGTCTACATTACCTTTTCTCCAGAATCCTTTAGGGCAACACACTAATAATTTACCACTAGCGGCATATAGGCCTAGTTCTAGTAATGATATTGGTGATTTTGAGTCTGGCAATAGGTATAAGATAATAATATCAGCTTTATCTAGGGCATTTAATTCCCAGGTAACTTGTTGGTAGAACTGTGGGTTCTCAAATTCTTGAGACCATGATGAGTCCCAATCAACACGTCTTGGGTTTAGTATTGTGAAGGGTTTATCGGATAACAGTTCCGATATTTTGGTTTGCCAATCTTCAGAATTACCCATCTCAATAGTCCCAGCTAAAAAAATCTTTGTATAATTTTTTTCTGAGTTTTTCATTATTGAGTGTGGTGGTTTAATTTCCTTCATATTAATATACGTTAATTTGAGTCATGAAACTATTATCAACAGTATAGTCAGAATATGAATCAACATTAATCTCTTTAACTGAGTCTGTACAATAGATATGTTCAATATGGTGACTTAATTCCAAAAGGTTTTTTGAGAAGATGCCATGTGTTACTGCTAGTGATACTTTAGCATCTGGTCTCATTTCGTGGATTGCTTTTGCAATTTCAATAAATGTTCTACCACCGTCACAGATATCGTCAACGATTAAGAAATTATTATGTGTGTGTTCACCAGCTTTAAGTGGTACATATGTACTAATGATTTGACCACTTTCAATATCCCTATGTTTAGATGCTATTAACATCTCTTTTTTATAATCTAATTTTTCACCTAAATTATAGATTTTTTTAAGGGCTCCAGCATCTGGTGATACTAATGTAAATTCATTAATATTTTTACCATTTTTATTTAATGCTGTTTTAACGAACCAAGAATTATCATTAACTGTTAAATTATTGATACAAGCTGCTGCAACATCACTATGTGCATCTATGCATGTAACTGTTATATAATTTTGAGCATTTAATATTGGTGCGATTATATCTCTTAAGTAGGATGTGCCACCATGAACAAATTGTCTATCACTTCTAGCCCCAAGAATATATGGGATATATAAGTGAATTCTTTCAACTTGCATATTTTTAAGTGCTTTTGTTGCACATAAGATTAACTCCAAATCTTTAAAGTTATTGAATTCTGATTTAATCATAACTTCATTTGTGATACCTAAGTTTATGATGGTAACATCTTGTTGACCATCTGGGAATTTGGATATTTTATATTTAATATCACTTGCTTCTTGATTTACTAAATTTAATTCTAACATACTATATATTATTTGGAAATGTTTTAATTGTTATACTATCAGCATTAATTTTATAATCTTTAAATCTATTATGTGATTTGATAGTTCTATTTATTTTTCTACTAGTCTCTCTAATTAATCTTGTAGTTAATTCATCGATTTCATGCCTATGTGTATACGCAAATTCAGATAATTCCACCGTAATCGTTATTGTTTTATATTTTGTATCCCTCATAGTTAATTTATTTTTTATACAATAATATACCACAACAATCAGGTAGGTTTTCATTGATTAGTTCAATTTCCACATCATCATCATCAAAGTGAATGTCAAAGGTATATAAAGATTTCCATTTATCATCACCTTCTGTGAATTTAATTTTATCTTCTGGAATTCCTAAGTCTTTAGCAATTGCAAATAATTTATCATTTTGGGTGATAATCCATGGCCACCCTTTTGACCTACCATGGTCTGATGATAATCTGGATGTTGTAATCCACACTTCATGACCATCATCAATAAATTTCTTTGCTAATTTCTGATTGTTTTCCTCAGTAAGGGTTGAATCAAAGTCAAATGATATTTTCATAGTCTATTTGCAATTTTATTAATAAGTTCTTCTTCCTCATTAGTTAATCGGTATTTATATTCTGATATTTTGAGTAATGATTGTGCAAATAATTCATCATCAGGGTTTTGGTTATCACCTTTGATAACTGTTTTAGTATCAATATAACCGTCTTCAATTAATATTTCAATTAATTGGGTAATTTCACTACTTGAGCACTCCTCGATAAAATCTGATGGGCTTATATCAAGACTATCTACATAAAAATCTGGCATAACATTTAATTTAGGATACAAATATAGTATTTATTTTTCAATTATGCAAAAAAAATAAAAATAATTTTGTTTATGAATAAATTATTTGTATATTTGCAAGACTAAAAATTATTATTATGAGTAAAGAATTTGTTTATACAGAATTATATTCGCATCAATCACCAGTTGTTGATACATTGTTTAGGATTTATGCGAAGGATAAATTTAAGGCTAGGGTTTACTATATGAATGACGATTCACATATTTTTAAAAGTACCAGATTAGTAGTTTTTGATGAACCAAATGGTGATTTTGATATTGTACAATTTGTAAGGAAGTATGGTATTAGTAAAACTGATAAAATGTATAATAGAGAAAGTCGTGAATTTTCTATTATGAAAAGGGCTAATAAGTTTTATTACAAAAGTGGTAAGAATATAAAACCTTTAGTTTTCGCAAATCTATTAAGTTGTCAAAATAGTAATATTGTAATAACCGAAATGATTAAGCGATTACCATGGCTTAGGTATTTAACTGAACATAATGTTATTCATAGCACTTCATTAAGTACTATATATAGTAAAAAACTATTTTCACTTGATAAAGCACTAAGATATCAGTATAAAGTTCCATTACCTTGTGCTAAAATTTTATATGAGTTGACTAAAAGTGATAGTCGTGTAATTTATTTAAGATTTTACGTTGAATATATGATTAATATTGATAACTTACATAACACATTACCTAAATATGATTTTGGGTTATTTTACGATACAGTTAAAATGGCCAAAACATTAAATAAGAAAGTTAATTGTTCTTGGTCAGCAAAGCGTTTGAAATTAGAGCATGATACTTGGGCCAGGGAGATAACTGATGTTGTTTTTATTGATGGTGATAGGGAGCTTAGCATTTCTGAGAAATATTTGGATTTTTCAGAAAAAAGTGGATTTAAAATTTTAAAAACATCTAAAGAAATGGCTCATGAAGGTAGGGTTAATAACCATTGTGTTGCCACATACATAAGTAAGGTTGAAAACGGTAGCTGTGCTATATATCATATCGATGGTTACACGTTAGAATTAAGACACAAGTGGGTTAAGGGTAATTTAGAGTTAATTATAGGACAATTTAGGGGTTATAAAAATTGTGAAGCACCTAAAGAGTTGTATGATTTAGTAATATCTGAACTAGATAAATGTAATAAGAGTGTATATAAAGATTTAGGTGAACTATCTAATAGTGTAATGTTAGATGACATTTTTAATTTAAATGATATCTTTTAAGATTCGTAAATTTCAGGATTTTGTTTACCAAATATTCTAATTAATTCACCAGCTTTAGCGTTTGCTTCATTTTCTTCTGGCGAACCGTCATCACCAGCTGTTGGGTTATTTTCAAGGTCACCACGTTGTCTTTGTTTATGGTGAACCATTTCATGTGCTAGTGACCTTAATATATCAACAATTGCTCTATTTTTAATATAGATTTTTATGGAACCATCTGAACTATCGTAAACTGCGGTAGTTTTGATACCATCTTTTTCATTTGTTAGAATAGCATTTACCTTATCATTAATACCTAGATGGTCAATAACAAAATCCATGAATTTTTGGACAATTGCTTTTTTTGGCATTGTTTCAAATTCTTCATTAAGTAATTGTTTTATAAATGATTTCATATATTACTGCTTCTTCTTTTATTTTTTTCTTTTTCAATTGCTTTTAATTGAACCATTAACTGACCTTCAATACCTCTAATTTTTTTAACTTCTGATTGGTCTTTTGAATTTAGTCTAGCTAGTTTCAAATCATTCAGTTTTTCCCTAAGTTCAAGTTCAGTATCATCGAAGCTTTTTTGTTGTTGACCTCGTTTTGCATATAAATCTTCTTTACCAGCTAATCTTTCTAATTCATCTGGTGACATTTTAGCTGCTTGTATTTCAACACCTTTATCATCTAAATAACTAGAACCGCCTTTAACGAAATCAATAATAGCTTGTTTCATACTTGGGTCAACTAATACTTTTATTTTTGAATCAACCATTGGATTGTATATTGTTGTACATGGTGTATCTGAATATTTTGAACATGCCATAGTATACATGTATAATGTTTTACCATTATCTGATAATTTAAAATCACCAGGTTCAAAATATTTTGTTGTTGGTTTACCTCTAAATATAAAATTACCATCTCTGGTTTGTGATAGCATATATTCATATCCACCATTACCATATGTAATTGCTATAGTTTCTGGTGGCATTTGATTAGCTAGTTGAGTTGCAGCATTTAACATAAAATATATATCTTCAGCTTCATACCCATGGGAAGGGCCACCATATTTAATAATTGGTGGTACATTTAAGTCACTATCTCTATCAGATACATCTTCTATTAATATTCTTAATCTATTTTGAATAAAATCTTTCATAATACATCAATAAATATTTGCTTTATTAATAAAATTCACATATCTTTGCATTTATGGCAAATTATAATTTTGAAAAAGATATTGAACTGGGTGAAGAAGGTGAATATCGAGTTAGATTAGACTTGGAATCAGTTGGTGGTGAGTTTGTTGAAGATAATAAAGATAATTCACATGATTTAATAATGAAAATGCCCATTAGGGGCTCATCAACTTATAAATTAGTTAGTTATGAAATTAAAACTGATGTATTTTGTAGACCTGATTTTGATACTGGTAATATATTCATTGAATTTGCATCTAGGGGTAAGGATAGTGGTATTACTGTAACAAAAGCTGAATGGTTTGTAACATATTTTAAGCACTTTCGTGAGATGTGGTATATTAAATCAGACAAGTTACGTGAGTTAATTTCTGAAAATGAATTTAAAGTGCACAATGATAGTGGTGATTTAGGTAGTAATACAAAAGGGTATTTAATACCTAGATATCAATTTAAAAAATATTTTAAGGTTAGGGTGATTCCTAAAAGTTTAACAAAATAAATTTAAACATATGATAATTGCTTGATATTTATCAATAAAATATTTTTATGAAGATTATTATTACTGAAGCACAACTTAAGATGCTGGAATTATTAAAGGAAGGTGAAAATACTATTGCTGATTATAATAGTAGATTAGTTAATATAACAAATCAATTAAATAAGACATATAATAGTATTAGTTTTATTAACGTTGCTGAACTAATAAATGGTGAGGTTGAAATTAACCCTGTTTATAATATGGTTTATTCGTTAGATGCTCAAAATTCAAAAATATCTGCTGAATTTGAGCAATATTTTAAATCATTTGATGAGGATACTTATTATGATAAGTGGGAACCAACGCATAATGCTTTAGAGAAAGTATACTACAAAAATATGGATAAAATAAATGTGTTATTAACAATAATAAATGATTTAGGTAATTTTGTTGACGATAATGAAAAGACTAAAGAAGTGTTTTCAGATATTGAATCAATAAATTTAGATTAAAAATTTGGTAGATTAATAAATTATACTTATATTTGTAATATAAACATTAAAAAATACATAATATGAAAAGTTTAATTTATTTAATTATCGCATCATTTTTGGTTTTAACTTCTTGTAAGAAGGAAGATATTCAACCAAACTCTCAAGTACCAACTGAAGTTAATCAAGAAATTGGTATATATGGAAAATGGGTATTAGTTGGTGGTTCTATGTACGTTGAAAACATGGAAACTGGTCAAAAAACAAAATATGACCATTTTGGTCCAGGTAAAACCACAAGTAGTTTAAATTATGATGGTTCATTATTTGACATTGAAGCTATTGAGATTAATGTAACTACTTGGTCTTTTTATCAACCACCAAGTGTTCCAGGTTATGGTGATTTTGTATTGAATGGTGACACTCAAAACCCATATGGTTTTTATGTAACTAATAATAACTGGACAATTATGGAAAATCCACAATCAACATCTGCTAATATGCAAATGGGTGGTTCTTCTAGGCCAATTACAGCCACTATATGCGACTATTCTGATTCGACTGTGTATTTCTATATTCAAGAGGGTTATACGTCAATAGACAACCAAAATTACACATACATTTCAGAGTTAAAATTTAAAAAAATAGAATCTTGGTGATTATGAACAAATTATTTTACCACACGATGATAATAATATCATTATATGTTATCTATTCAGCTAAAACAACGTTTTCCTTTATGGCTGGAATTTTATTCTTCCTATATTATTTAAGGTCTTTATACCTTTATAACACTACAGGTAAGTTTTAAATTTGAAGTAATCGAATACAACTGATTTGGAATCGATATGTTCTAAATCGAATGTTCTAGATATGTCGTTAACTATCGTTGGGATAAAACTATTTTTATGTTGGGATACTGAATAACAAATACTGTTAACCATTATAGCTCTTTTAAACTTTCCATCTATTTTTATTCGTAATATTGGATAAACATTTTTCAGGTATTTAAATACCAGATTATTTATTATATTATCAGAAACTAGTGATGGTATGGTCACCAAACTCTTCCCATTCGTCTTTTTCTGTGGTCTTAACTTCCTCATCCATTTTAATTATAACATTTTACTTAAATAAATATGTTTTTTTAAATTTTAAATAGTAATTTTAAAAAAATAAAAATATCAACCTAATGAATAAGTTTGACAAGATTGTTTTATACCATATTTGTGATTTTTTATACGATGAGTTTAGATTTAGTTCAACATCGATTAACAGGTCTACTCGTGCTTTGGGTTACCAAACATTTAGAAATATGTGTAAATCATTATCTGATAAAATGATATTTAGTTTACCATTTAGTAAAACTGATAATTTAATATTAAATAAGGTTTTGGGTAGGTTATCAATTTTTTTTGGTTTGACAAATGAAGAATCAGCAAATTATATGTATGATTTTTTAAATGATAAGGTTTGGGAAAAATCTTATGAATCAATATCTTTAGTAAATACAGTTTTTAGTGCATCTAAAAATATTTAATAAATAAAAAGTTATGAAAGTACAAGAAGTAAATTTAACTAATTTTGAAGAATTAGTGTTGAAATCAGCTAAACCAGTTTTAGTAGATTTTTGGGCCCCATGGTGTGGACCTTGTAAAACGATTGGTCCATTATTAGAAGACCTAGCAAATGAAACTGACTCAGTTGTGGTCGTAAAGCTTAACGTTGATGATAATAACTCATTAGCATTACAGTATCAAATTAGGAGTATCCCAACATTAGTATTATTTAAGGGTGGTAATGTTGATAGACGAATATCTGGTTCACAAACCCTTGAGGGTTTAAGGATTTTTATAGAATAATTTAAAGCGGGTTTTCCCGCTTTTTTTGTTTTATACTGATATTTATATTATAATGATAAAGAAAATTATAATAACGGAATCGCAGTATAATAAAATTATAAAACCCTTGATTAAGGAAGGGGATTATCATATTGTATTGGATGAAGTTTTAGATAACTTAAATAACAACTACGAAAAGGTAACTGCTATAGTGAAAGATTATCATGACTATAATGAACAACCTAGATTTAAAGTCAAAGCTGATGATAGCATAATTAACGCTAAAGACCTTTTAGATTATTTTAAGTATACCTACCATGGAATTTGTGGTGAAGAATTTCTTAAGCAAGTAATTGATGATTGGTACCGTGATGAAATTAAAGATGGTATGTTATCTAAAAATATAACACTAAAGTAAGATAGATGTTGTGAACATTAACGCCAAAATAAGGGAAAAATTAAGGGAAGTATATGGCCCATTTGATACTTATTTAGAGCATGCATATGAAGATAAAATAACTGAAAATTTATTCAATGGTGATTTAAAAACCAAAAATGAATGGGCCACTTACAATCAAGTTATTTTAGAATTAAAATATAATATAAAAGATGCCCTTAAGGTTAAGGAATTGCAATATAAATTAACCGATAATATCCCACCAAATGAGGCATGTATCCAGGTTTTAAATGAGTTAAAAAACTTAAGTCCAGAACTTTATAGATTGTATAATAAAATTAACAATTTCTAAAGAAAATATAATCAATTTTATAGATTTAGCTAGTGTGTGTTGATATTTATCATTAATAACAAACACTAAAATAGTAGACAGATGAAAGAATTTAATTTAACAATTAAAACTAGTTCTGGCAAATTTAGTAGGCTTGACAAGCTATATAGAAATTTTGCAATAAACTCCATGTGGGACTCGAATGAGAAAGATATGGATAGATGGGAAATATACAATATAATTATGAATGGTTTGGTTAGTATTGGAAAATATAATTCTTTTGAGGAAGTTAAATATAGAATTACTGATGGTGAAAATCCTAATTTAGTTATGCTTGATATAATCGATAAGTTTTGTACAGATAATCACCTATTTTGGGTAATTAAACCACAGATTGAAACTTTTCTGGAGGAAGATTTAATAAATAGATTTATATAATTACTTGATATTTTACTTTAGATTTAGTATATTTGTTTTTAAATTTAAATAAATGACATCAATAACAGATAGGTTACAATTTTTATCAGATAAGTTTGACATTTTTGACACTAAAATTTTAGAGACAAAGATTGTGAAACTTAATGGTAATGGTTATGATGTTACTAAAGTTAAGTCTGATGATGAAATCTGTTTAGCATTGATATCTTCTATTGAGGTTGGTGATAAGGTAAAGAAGAATTTTAGCATATCAAAACACATTTTTGATGTTATGATTGATTCAGACCCAACACTAAACAAGATGTATACTCAATGGATGTTAACAACTTTTAATAGGTTATTAAAATCAGATAAAATAATTGAGGCTATTAGATTTGTTGTTGAAGATTTGCCATTGGCTAAAGAATATTTAGAAATATTTGAAGGGAATAAAAGAAAACAAAAATTTAAAAATTTATGTAGTGGTAGTTATATATTAAAAGATTTAAGTGACCCAACTGATATAAATCAGTATAAATCATTAAGTCAATTATTTGATGCTGTTGACCCATTTATTGTTAGGGATGCTTCTGGTATTGAACGATTATTATATAAATTTGTTGACTCTGGTCAAGCTGAAATAGGTGTTAGAGATAGGAAATACACAGTTTATATCCCTTTAACTAGGGATGCTAGTGTAGTATTTGATTCATTTGCCAATTGGTGTACGTGTAAATCTGGGAATGGTATGTTTCAGAATTATACAACAAATTATAAGACACCAAATGGTAAAAAATCGAAAATCTACATAATTATTAACAATGAGTTTTTTAATGGTGAATTAAATGATGATACATTGTATCAGATACATTTTGAAAGTAACCAGGTTAAGAATAGAAAAAACACAATTCAAAATAGTGGAATATTTGATTCTGTTTTGATGCATAGTGATGGTTTAAGTAATTATTTCCATGATGAGTTAATTAACTTGTCAAAGATGGTTAGGTCTATCGGTAATAATACATATTTAAACCATTTAATTAAATTTGGATTTAGTGATAGTTTATTTGAGGTAATCGAAGATACTACACCTATAATAATATTTAGAGATAGAGAAGTACCTAAAATGGGAGATTTAAGTAGATTTAAAAATTTGGAGACACTGGAGATGCATAATACCAATTTGGTATCTATACACCCATCGGTGTGTTCATTACCAAATCTTGAGGTCATGGTGGTTAGAGATAATAAACTAACCACGATACCCAGAGAGATTGGTAATCTTAAAAATTTAATATTTTTAAATATTTTGGGTAATAGAATTATTGATATTCCAGATACGATTAAATATTTAGATAAGTCGAATGGTGGGAAGTTACATAGAGTTGCGGTTAGCATAAAAGATATAGGGGATGAGAATTATAATAAATTGAGGCGGTTACTACCGAATACAATTATAACGAACCCCCAATAACACTGGGGGTTTTTTATTGATAAAAAAATTAAAAATTAAAAGTTATGAAATGGAAGAGAGTTTCAAAAGGGTTTATTAATGAACCAATAGTTGAATATTTAGAAAAAATATTTGAAGAAGAAATGGCAAAAGGTTATGGGATAAAAGTATGTATTGGTACTGACTCAAAAAGAAGAGGTGTTGGATACCAATTTGCGACAGCTATAGTTGTTGCATTAACTGAAAATATTGGTAAAGATAAATTTGGTAGAGATATTCACCAAGGTAAAGGTGGTATGGTAATCGGTGGTGCATATTTTGATGCAACACAAAAGAAAGGTAAAGAAGGTGTTAAGGAACGAATGATGAAGGAAGTTGCTAAAACAATTGAGATTGCTTGTGAAATTTCACCGTTATTAGATTTATATGATATTAAACTTGAGATACATGCTGATATAAATCCAGATGTTAGATTTGATTCTAATAAAGCGTTAAGTGAAGCGGTTGGTTATATGTTAGGTATGGGGTATGATTTTAAAGTTAAACCTGATGCGTGGGCTGCAACCAAGGGTGCTGATAAATTGTGCTAATTTTTATTTTTATTTTGTCTTTTTGTTAAAAATGTTATATTTATAATATACAAGAGTAATAAAAATTTTTATAAACTTTAAGACATGTCAAAAAACACAAACAAAACAGTACAAATCAAAGAATCAGCGTTAGTTGATTTAATCGATAACATCGTAAAAGAAGCGGTTGAGAAAAAGAAAGGTGAATGGATTGCTGAGCAAGAAGCTAAAAAAGCTAGTTTGTTAGAATCTAAAATCGCTAAATTAGAAAAAACGATTTCAGAAATCGCTAAAGGTAATAAGTAATATTTAATTTTAAATTAAAACTATAGCTGTGGGTATTTATATCCACGGCTATTTTATTGTATATACCTCAAGTATCTGATATATTTGCAAATATGATAATTAATTAGTATATTTGTAAAAAAAAATATATGAAAAATTTAAATAAACTATTATTTTTAGCGATTTTTGTATCAACAAGTTTAATTATACCTAATGGTAAGCCAACAATTTTAACTAATAAAAGTTATGATTTTGATAGTACTAAAGAATCAAAAGATAGTATTATCACAATTGACCCTAATTATACTTTTGCATATAAAGCATTTAGTCATTACAATCCAGAAATTGATTCGCAAACTGTAACACAATTTATAAAGGTTTGTGAATTTTATAATCTGGATACCACTCAGATAGGATTTAAATTATTTGTCGGTCAAATAATCATTGAGTCTGGTTCAAAGCATTATAAAAATGGTGTGGTAAATGTTGGTAGTGGTGGTCATATTGGTATTGCTCAAATATCACCTAAATCTGGTCTAGCAATAATGACTAAATTAGTTACTGATAATGATATCAAAGTATTTAGATATTTGAGTGGTGATTCAACCTTAGTTAAACCTACTACATATTCACAATCAGTTAAATGGTTATCAAATAAAAATAATAATTTAGTGTTTTGGGGTTATATGATGAATAGAAATATGAAATCTGGTTTACCTGAAAATGCACTAGTTAAATATAATGCTGGGCCAGGTGGGTATCAAAGTTACATCAATTCTGGTCATAAAATTAGTAATCACCATTATATAGTGGGTATTAAAAATAAATTATCTAAAATTAATTAAACTTTCTCTAAGTAAATCTTTGATAAGGGTCTTCGTTGGGGACCCTTCGTTTATTTTAGGCCACCTAATCATCACATCCATATATTCATAACTTTTATGAACACCTTTATTCGGTTTAAATCCGAATCTTTTATAAAATTGAATAAGTCGATTTTTATTACCACCAAAATCAGATGATGGTGTTAAGGTTATAATCTTTTTATTATTATCAGCGTAATTTATTAAGTCACTCATTATATCTGACCCAACACCACTACCTCTAAATTCATCTTTAATTACGATTCTAGCTAGTTTTATACTCTTACCATCTTCGTATATATCTAGACCTGTTAAATAGTCTGAAAACTTATTATTTAGAATTTCTTCAATCATAATTATAAATATATAAAAAAACCCACAATTGTGGGTTTTTAATTATTTAGTTTTATCTCCTTTGATTACTATTTCGTTTTTGGTTTTATCTAAGGTTATGTTTATAGTTTCACCTTCCTTGAAATTACCACTTAAAATTTCATCAGCAATTGGGTCCTCAATGTATCTTTGGATTGCTCTATTTAATGGTCTGGCACCATAAGCTTCATCATACCCATTTTTAGCAACAAATTCTATAGCTGATTTATTTATTTTAATATTATAACCCATTTCTAATACACGTTCTTTTAATTTATCAAGTTCGTTATAGATTATTTTATGAATATCTTCCTCTTTTAAGCTATTAAAGACTATAATTTCATCAAGTCTATTTAAGAATTCTGGTTTGAATTTCTTTTTAAGTGCTTTTTCAATAATTGAACGAGTTCTTTCTTCTTCATTAGAAATAACAGAATCAGTTTGGAACCCCATAGATTTACCAAAGCTAGTCAATTCTTTAGCACCAACATTTGATGTAAGTATTATTAGACAATTTTTGAAGTTTATTTTTCTACCAAAACTATCAGTTAATTGACCTTCATCTAGTAATTGTAGTAAGATATTGAATACATCATCATGTGCCTTTTCAATTTCATCAAATAAAATAACTGAATATGGTTTTCTTCTAACTTTTTCAGTTAATTGACCACCTTGTTCAAACCCAACATATCCTGGAGGTGAACCAATTAATTTAGATACTGAATGTTTTTCCATGTATTCACTCATATCAATACGAATTAATGCATCTGAATCACCAAATATCTCTTCAGTTAATAATTTACTTAAATGTGTTTTACCAACACCAGTTGGTCCTAAGAAAATAAATGAACCGATTGGTTTATTTCTATTTCTAATACCTAAACGATTTCTTTTGATAGCTTTAATCACTTTAAGTACTGCATCATCTTGACCAATTACTTTACCCATCAAATCCTTATCCATTGACATAAGTTTTTTATTCTCTTGTGAGGAGATTTTACTTAATGGAATTCCAGTCATTGTTGATACTGTTTCAGCAATTAAATTAACATCAATTATTGTTCTTTTTTTATCTAAAGATTCTATCCAATTCTTTTTAGCTTTGTCTAAATCTTCATTCACCTTTCTTTCCTCATCTCTAAGTTCAGCAGCTTCTTCGTATTTTTGTTTTTGGACAACCTCTAATTTCTTTTTTAATATGTCATCTTTTTTAAGTTCTAGTTTTTTAATATTTTCTGGAAGTTCATGTGCAATATTTGTACTTGCACCAGCTTCATCTAAAACATCAATTGCTTTATCTGGCATAGCTCTATCGGTAATATATCTATCAGCCATTTTAACACATTCGTCAATAGCTTCAGGTGTATAAGTTACTTTATGGTATTTTTCATATTTATCTTTAATATTATTTAAGATAATTTTAGTTTCTTCTACGGTAGTTGCTTCGACCAATACTTGTTGGAATCTTCTAGTTAATGCACTATCTTTTTCGATGTGCTCTCTAAATTCATCTAATGTTGTTGCACCAATTACTTGAATTTCACCTCTAGCCAATGCTGGTTTGAATATGTTTGATGCATCTAGCGAACCTGATGCATTTCCAGCACCTATAAAGGTGTGTAATTCGTCAATGAATAAGATTATATCAGTATTAACTTTTAGTTCATCTAAAATAGCTATAATTCGCTCTTCAAATTGACCTCGGTATTTAGTACCAGCAACAACTGATGCCAAATCTAATGAATAGATTTTTTTACCCATTAATGTTCTGGGTACTGACCCACTTTTAATTAATAATGCGATACCCTCAACAATACTACTTTTACCAACACCAGCTTCACCGATTAATACTGGATTATTTTTCTTTCTCCTTGATAAAATCTGAGTAACTCTTTTAATTTCTTTATTTCTACCAACAACTGGGTCAATTTTATTTTCATCAACTAATTTTGTAATATCGGTACAGAAATTATCTAGAACTGGTGTTTTACTAGGTGCACTTCTTTTTGGTTTTTTATCTTTTCTATCATTCTCACTATTAGAATAATCAAATTCACTTTCATCATCTGATGAATTATTTTCTTCATTCAACATATCTCGTATTTGTTTAACTGCGCTTATAAATTTATCATAATAAATCCCAGTACTATTTAATAATTTTCTAATATTTAATTTGTTATTTGTATTTAACATAGCCATCATGATGTGTGTTGTGTCTATGTGGTTATCACCTAAACTTTTAGATTCAAAATCAACAGCTTTAAATAATAATTTACTTTCTTTACTAAAAGGTACGGTTACTTTAGTGCTATTATCAATTCTAGGTGTTAGATTTGAATTTCTAACTTCAAGAATTAAACAATCATTAAGTAATACTAAATTAAGTCCTAGACTTTTTAATGTATCTGAACACGCATTATCATTGTCATTAATTATTGAAATTAGTATGTGTTCTGGCTTTACTAGTGTATCATCCATCAATCGAGCTTCTTTAACAGCTTCACCGATAATGATTTTTAATTTTGGTATAATCTCTCTATTCATATTAAAAAATTTTGTTAAAAGTACTTATTTTTTTTGTAAAAATCAACTATTGTTTTTTTAAATAAATATCAGTATATTTGCACGTAAGTAAAGTTTAAATGATAATTATGGAAAATGGAGTGTATTACAAATCAGTTGAAATTTTAAAATATAATGATAGTCAGAGGGTATCGATAACGAATATCAAATATTATGATGCTAGAATATTTTTAAGTAATGGATTTTTAATTGTAATTATTACTGCTGACGGAGATAATGTCCATAACGTATTTAATTTATCAGAAATAAAAGCTTATAAAACAAGTAATAAATTATGCTATTAAAAAGAAAACAAACTGAAAATTTGATTGAGGCAACTTATGACTCATCAAATATTTTATCATCAAAGTATGATAAAGAATCTAAAAGATTAACAATTACATTCAAGCGTGGTGCACAATATACCTACATGGATGTTTCACCATCTGATTATTTACGATTTGAAACCGCAGAAAGTCAGGGTATTATTCTAAATTCACATATAAAATTACACTCAGTTGAAAAAGGTGATGTTGTTGATGCTAAAGTTATTGAAGAAGAAATTGATAAACTTAAACAAGAAGAACTTAGATTAAAACAACAATCCATAATCGATGATATGGAATTAATCATTACTGATTTTGACACCAATTCTGAATTCAAAGAAACAAAACTAATGAATTTAGTTAATAAAATAGAAAAATATTTTAACCCAACTAATGAATAAAGAAGAAATACCGACTATTAATATTACGATGGAGGAAAGGATTGTCGAATCTAAAATAGTCTATACACCTTATATCCTAATTGAAACACCATATATGATATTTTCAGATAAGAATGGAACAAGAAAAATATGGACTAAAAATAAGAAAAAGATTGTTTTATACTACCTTCATAAAATAACAGGAATTAAATGGTTTATAAAAAAATACAATGAACAGCCTAGATAAACAATACGATACATATCTTATAGATGATTTTGATAAGACGTTAAAATTACTACATGAATCAACACATGATGAAAAAATAAGAGAAGCAATATTAATAGTGCTAGACTATAAAACAAAATATTTAAAATGAACAAACTAGATAAACAATACACAGACCTACTCCAAGATATCCTAGATAACGGAGTAACCAAGCAAGACCGTACTGGAACAGGTACGATATCTGTATTCGGAAGGCAAATCAGACACAAGATGTCAGATGGTTTTCCACTGATTACATCAAAAAAGATGTATTTCAAAGGAATTGTAACAGAATTGTTGTGGTTTTTACGTGGTGATACAAACATTAAATATCTTATTGATAATAATTGTCACATTTGGGATGGTGATGCGTATAAAAATTTTATTAACAAAAATCAAAACATAAATCTTAATTTAGAAATTAATAAAGATATAGTTATTGTAGAAGGACCTATTTATAATGCAACTTCAAGATTATTAACACAAGAAGAATTTATTAATAAAATAAAAACTAATGATGAGTTTGCTAACAAGTGGGGTGAATTAGGTCCAGTGTATGGTAAACAATGGAGAAATTGGGGTTATGAGCCTCAAACTGAAGAAAGAGGTTACGGTATTAAAGGAACAGACCAAATACAAAACGCAATCAATTTACTTAAAACAGACCCAGACTCCAGACGCAATAGAGTTTCTGCTTGGAATGTTGGTGAATTAAATGAAATGGTATTACCCCCTTGTCATACAGATTTTCAGTTTTTTACAAGAGTGTTGAGTTTGGAAGAACGTATTGAACTATGGTATCAACAAAATCAAAATGAAACAGGCAAACGAGGAATGTGGGAGATTGATTATGTAGAAAGTTATGAAGGTCATAAAAAACTAAACTCATTTAACATTCCTAAACGAGCAATCTCTTTAATGTGGAATCAACGTTCAGTAGATACATTCTTAGGTTTACCATTCAATATTGCATCTTATGGTTTGTTATTAGAAATCATTGCTAAGGAAGTCAATATGGTTCCTGATGAATTGATTGGTAACTTGGGTGATACACATTTGTATTTGAATCATGTTGAACAAGCAAAGGAACAGATTGGTAGAGAGTTAACTTTAGATGAACGAAGAGCGATGGTTAATCAAGAAATGTTTAATCAAATTTATAACGGTGGAGACAGTAGTACATTATCGCATTCTGAAATTGACCAATGGAATATACCAACACGAACAAGAGAACCATATACACTACCAAAATTATTTTTCAAATATGAAAAAGAAACATATATTGATAATTACGAGTTAGATGGATTTATCTTAAAAGACTACCAATCACACCCAACAATTAAAGCACCACTAAGCAATTAAATTATGATTAAATTAAAATTATTAAACCCAGTAGGTGATATCCTTAAAGATATTGAAATATCTGATTGGACAGATATTGAAAGATTTAAATCTAGTACTAGATTTATACTAGAATCTAGTGACGGTTCTATATATGATTATTCATATAAAGAATGGGTGGAAAGACCCCAACAATTGACAGTCAATCAAAATAAAAAATAAATTATGGCAACATTAAGAACACAATATGAAAATTACTTATTTGTAAATCAAGAACCACATATAAGTTTTGAAGAGTGGGAGAGAAGAATATATACACCCACAATTGAGTCATTTATAAAAATATGGGAACGAGAGAAAACCATAAAAAAATGGGAAGCTACTGGGTTATTAGATGGGTTAGATAAAGATATGACTTTCAAAACACAAAAGGTAAATTTATCAGGATTAATGGAAAGTGATATACCAATCAGACAACAGAACGCAATTAAAAACACATTTCCTGAAGTTGTTGAAAAATGGGATAAAAAATTAAACATTTCAGATAAACTCAATATGGCAGAATTAATGGAAAGTGAAGCATCTAAACTTTTAAAAGAAGAATTTAACCAATTAGATGAATTAAACGATTACTTAAGAATGTTGGCGGATATGGATAAGATTAGTATTAGAAGAAAGATTGTATTACTAGAGGGGTATGTTAATAAAATAAAACAAGTGTTAAAATAATGGAACAATTAAACCAACACCCAATTAAAAAATCAGACTTAGGTTTCCATGGTAATTTGTTCGGTGGTAAACTATTGGCTTGGATTGATGCGGCAGCTGCTGCATATTCAATGCAATTGTGTGATACACCTAGAATGGTGACTGTATCAATTGATAAATGTATCTTTGAGAAGCCAGCTAGAGAAAGTCAGTTACTTAAAATCTATGGTTACCCAACGCAAGTTGGTAATTCATCTGTAACGTTATACATGGAAGCCAGGGCCCATAATGTTTATACTGGGAAACAAGTTTTAGTTTTAAAAACACATATAAAATTTGTACAAATTGATGAAGAAGGTAATCCAATACCAATCGGAGAGAAAGGTAGAAATAGAATTAATAAGTTAATTGCCGACAGTCAATCAAAATAAAAAATAAATGGGGTATGAAAGTATCCCATTTTTATTTTATAAAAATATCTTTTTTAGACTTTTCGCATATTTATATTTATAAACTATAATATATTATGGCAAAAATAAATGAAGTAAGTGCAGTATGTCATACAATTGCTGATGCTAACTTAACAGCATACACTTATAATGAAATATATGGTGGACCAACAGGTTGCACCATTACTGTTAATGGGTATAGCATTGATATGGGTAGTAGTTCTAGTATATTCATAGGTATTAATACACTATCTGGTGGTGTTGGTTGTTATGTACTTGGTGTTAATAAAGATGTCACTAATGGTAGCCCATATTTGGGGTCAATTAGCTTATAAATAAAAAATTAAAAAAACAATATAAAATGAAGAATCCATTTATAGTTAAACCTACAGGGTTAAAAGGTAATGATAAGCTTAACAGAATGCGAGAATTAATGGGTCAATCCCAATTAAATGAAGACGTTAAAAATTCTGTTGTTGAATTGACTAAATTAGGACCTGATGGTAAGGTTTATGGTGTGGTTAGAGAAGGTCACAATTATTTTATTAAAATAACTGACAAACAATCAAATTTAGTAACTGAAGATTTCAATTACATTGGTGGTTTGATGAATAAGACATCTGAAGTATACCCATCATACGCAAAAGCTATTAAACATTTGAATTTAAAATTAATGAGTTTAAATGAAGCTCATGGTAAAATTAGTAGCTACAATGCATTTGTAGATGACAATTTGTTAGCTGAAAATGATGCATCTAAAGATATTTTAGATAAATCTGGTGAAAAATTATCTTACGATTCTAAAGAAGGTAAGGAAGAAGGTCAATTTGGTGATAATCTTGCTAACAAAGATGCTGATGATGAATTTGAAGCTGTTAAATTATCTGAAAATGAAATGGCTATCGATGAAATGTTAGATGATGTTGATTACACTATGGGAAATGAAGATGACCCTAATCAACTACCTAACCCACCAAAAGAAATAAATATACCTGAATCTAAAAAAGGTTTTAGTATTGAAACTGCAATGGCTAGAATGGATTCAATTATTGGTGAAGATACTTCTGATAAAGTAAGTGGTATTTTAAATTCATTAACTGAATCTGAAAAAGAAGCATTGTTAAATACTTTAAAAAAAAAAGCTTAATTGAAACTAAAGTAGATGGGATGTCTACTGGTCTTTTCGCTGATGAAGAGGAAGGGTATAATCTAGAAGAAGAAGTAAAATATAAACTAAAGCTGGCTGCACCTAGTACGCCAGCTTTGGACGTTTCTACACCTCCTGTAACTGGTGGTGAGGAAGCTGATATGGGTTTGGATGCTGAGGTACCTGAAGCTGCACCTGGTGATGATAAACCATTTGATGATACACCTTTCGATGCTGGTATTGAAGCTGATGAAACTGAGGACCCAGAAAAATATATACAGCAACTTGCTGGTAAATTAGGTACTACACTTAGAAAATATAGTGAAGATAAAGGTCAACCTGATTTTGATTTAGAAAAATTTGCAATTAATTCTGTAATTTCAGCGACTCATACTGCTGAAATGGATGAAGAAGACCAAAAAGATATAATCAAAAAAATTAAATCTTCTGGTGATGAAGGTAAAGATGTTAATGTTGATGTTAATGTTGATACTGGTGATGATGAAGAAGCAAATATGGGTGATGATGAAGTAGATGTTGATTCTGAAACTGAAGAGCCTTTAGATGAAGCTGGTGATTTAGGTTTTCAACCTGGTAATGCTGACAAATCATATTTTGCAAATGATGCTAGATTTGCACCAGGTGCTGAAAATCAAATGTGGGAGTCTGATGATTTATTAAGTGATAATGTTGTCGCATTTGGTGATGATTTTGAAGTACATGAAAATAACGATAATCAAGGTGGTGAAGAATTAAAAAATGGAATGTTTTTTAATGATATCTATTCAATATATGAAGATGCTTGTGAATTATTGAGTATGGATATGAATGAAGTTAGTGCTTTATTAGATAATGGTCATGGTTGGGCTTTAGACCATGTTGCAACAGCAACTCATGATATTGAGCACATTTACCATTATTTAGAAGGTCAAGAAAGAATGACTGAAGAGTCTGAATCTAATAATTATATGTTATTTCAAAATTTGAAAACGATAAAACATGCAACACATGAAATATTAAATATGGATGTGTTTATGGTTGATAATGAGATTTTAAACCATGGTGAATGGATTTCAAATCTAGCAGCAACTTCAAAAGATGATATTGAAGAAGTTTATCATTTTTTAACTGGTCAACTTGGTTATGACGGTGATACTGAAGCTGGATATGAAGATAATCATGGTTCAGTTGAATCGCCAGAAAGTGATATTGCGCAATTATTTGTTGGGAATGGGATTAATGAAGCTGAATACCAAGGTAGAAAAGTTACATTAGGTAAACCGACAAAGGGTGATGTTAAGAAATTTAAAGTTTACGTTAAAAATAAAAAAGGTAATGTGGTTAAAGTTAATTTTGGTGACCCAAATATGGAAATTAAAAGAGATGACCCAAAAAGAAGAAAATCATTCAGAGCTAGACACAAATGTGCTCAAGCAAAAGATAGAACTACACCTAAATATTGGTCATGTAAAATGTGGTCTAGAACACCAGTATCTAAAATAGTTGGTGAAGATAAAATAAAAGGTGTTGATGGTAAAGCATGTTGGAAAGGTTATAAGTACGCTGGTACTGAAAATGGTAAAGATAAATGTGTTAAAATAAGTGAATCTTTGGATAATTTGAAAAAAAATAGTATATTTGCAAATAACGATGTTATAATTGAAAAATTAAACGAAATGCAAGATATGTTAGATTCTATTACATTGAATAACCCAGTTAAAGAACCTGTGGTAATTCCAGAAACAAAACCAGCACAACCTTCACCAAGAAGAAAAAGAATTTGGGAAGCTGAGCCAGCACATGCACCAAAACCTAAAATGGACTATTAATGAAATTAATTTACATAAATAAAGTTGGTAAAGGTTGGGAAGGTGATTTCATTTATGAATTTCTCTTCTCATCTGATATTGATAATGTTGATGGTGATAATTGGGATGCGGTTCCAGCTTCTGGTAGACCAGAGCCACCACATTCTGAATTTGTTAAATCAGTTGGTAAATTAAGTACCGATATAAAATTCAATTTAGTTCAAGATAGTGATACGTTTGCTGTTTGGGATGCGGTTGATAAAATTGTTGCATTGGCTTGGGAAGATATTGATGGTTATGAAGAATATCCAGAATCTAGACTTTGGTTCTCATTTGGTTTAGACATAGCTGAAGTTAATGATAAACTTTATGAACGTGATTTAGTTTTAGAATATAACAAAGAAAAAAAAGTTAAGTAATATGAGAATTAAAAAAATAAGTATACTTGAAGCAGCTGCAAATGCTGTTGTAAATACTAGCAATACAACTGATGTTAACCAACAAAATGATAAATCAAAATTAATAAAGCCTGAAGATATTGAAAAATCTAAAAAAGCACTTGAGGATTTGGATAAGAAAGTGGCTAAAACAAATAAAGATATTATAGACGGACCAATGGGTACATTTATAAAGGGTGATGGTGTGAGTGAAAATAATCATCCTGGAACTGGTGAAGATTTTGGTGATTTAGGTCCTTCAGATATTGAGAATCTTGCGGATAGAGATGATAGAAATAGAGAAGACTATAATGACTGGTTAAATTCACCTGAAGGTCAAGATTATATGTCTAAATTAGGTTCTATAGATGAATCTGTAAAAAATAAAAGAAAAGTTATAAAAACAATAAAAGTTAAAGATTTAAAATAATGAGTAGAAGAACTAAAAACATATTAGCTGAAAGTCTTATTTACCCAAAAGATTTAAAAGAAAGAATGCACCCAAAACTTGAGGAAGATTTATTAAGTAATAAAACTTCTTTAGGTGAAAGTCCTTGTTTTCCAGTTGGTAATGAACGAAATTTTGCAACAGCAATTGTTGGTGAAAGATTTAAAGATGTTGTTAATGAAGTTAAAAAAGCATTTAATGTTGAGGAGATAGATAATATGTCTTTAATGATGGAAATGATGCCTTTAGTTAATGATACAATGTCTTTAGAAGAAAAACACAAAAAAGAATTAGTAGAATTAGCTGTTAAAATGGTTAGAGAAGAATTCGATATACCAGAAGAAGTTATTATAAATGCTGAATTAACACCTTATATTGATTTAAATGGTACAAATTTAGTACCTGACCAAGAAACCATCACTGAATTTGATGACCACGATGAAATGGAGTATGCAAATGATAGTGTATATAAAAGAAGATTTGTAAATGCAATGAATCAAGGTGCTGCAAAAAAAGTTAATCATATGTATCATTTAGCTGATGCTGAATTAACTAATATGAATCCTAAATTGATTAACAATTATAAAAAAATGATGACTGCCGCTGATTACATGTATTATTTGCAGCCAACTTTAGAGAGTTCAACAAATGCTGGTAAATGTGAAGTTGAGTTTGGTTCAAAAGAAAAAAACAAACCAACAACATTAAATGCTAAAGCAATGGTTTTCCCAGTATTAATACATGAATTGGTTAAAGGTTGTATGGAAATTCTATCAGCACCTGGTTTACCAAATAAAAAAAATATAGCTGAGTATGTTATTAACAAATCAGATTTTGTACAAGCTGAACCATGGGATATGAGAATTGGTCCTGGTTTATGGGGTAAATTCTGTGCTATGATACCAGCTGGTGATTTTAATTTAAAGCATCATGTATATGCTGATATTTCACAATTGGAACCTAAGGAATATGCTCATACGATGAGAGAGATACTAGGGGGTACTAAAAGAGGTAAAGAAATTATTTCAGAATTATTAAATGAAATAAAACGAGAAATAAAAGAAGATGAATATAATGAATCAATGGGTGATGATTTATTTGAGATAGAGGATTTATTCTAATTTATAAAAGGGTGGCGAAAGTCATCCTTTTTTGTTTTTGCGTGTTTTCACATATTTATTAATAAAAACCTATGCTAACAAGCGGTGAAATATTAAATGAATATGCAAAATGTGTGATTGACCCAAAATACGCAATAGGAACGTATTTATCAACATTTGATAAAACTCAAGAAGGGTTTGTTCCATTCAACTTATTCATTAGACAACAATATATAGTAGATTGTTATCAAAAATATCGTTTTAATATCGTAACAAAACCTAGACAGGCTGGTATCTCAACGACAACACAAGCATATAGTGCAATTAAATGTGCATTTGCTGATTCTAAAAATCCAGAAACTATAATTGTAATTGCCAATAAATTAAATTTAGCTAAAAAATTTACTAAAGGTATTAAAGATTATTGTTCACAATTACCTAGATGGGTTTGGGGTCCAGACTACTATGGTACTGATGAGAAAGAAAAGAAATCTATATTTATAAAAGATTCCCAAATTGAGATTGAGTTACCTAATGGTAGTAAAATCATTGCGGTAGCAACATCAACAGATGCACTTCGTGGATATACCCCAACATTACTTATTTTTGATGAGGCAGCCTTTATTGTAAATGGTGCTGAATTATATTCTGCGGCAATTACATCATTAGGTACTGGGGGTGGTGCAATATTAATTTCAACACCTAATGGTTATGACCCATTGTATTATAAAACATACGAACAATCTGAGAAGGGTGATAATGACTACAATGTTATTGAATTAAAATGGTATCAAGACCCTAGATATAATAAAGATTTACAGTGGTTAAAAGCTGATGAAATTATTACTGAAGTTGAATTCACTTTAGATTCATTTGAAGAAATGGTTAAGAAAGGTTATAAACCTACTTCCACTTGGTATCGTGATATGTGTAAGGGGATGAACAATGATAAGAAGAAAATTGCACAAGAGCTTGACGTATCATTCCTAGGTTCTGGGGGTAACGTAATAGATGATGAGTATATCAATATGCATGATACTCAGAATGTTGAAAAACCTAAATATATTGATGATACGTATTATGATGGTAATAGTGGTTTAGTTTGGATTTGGAATGAACCTGAGGCTGAACATCAATACATATTAGCAGCCGATGTTGCTCGTGGTGATGGGGCTGACTTTTCATGTTTCCAAATCATTGATTTTACGACAATGGAACAGGTTGCTGAATTCCAGGGTAAAGTACCACCAGATACATTTGCTGAAATACTTAATGTATATGGTACTAAGTATAGTGCTTATTTGGTTGTTGATAATGTTGGTGTTGGTAATACTACTACATCAAAACTTGTGGAATTAAAATATCCTAACTTACATTACGATTCAATTAAAACAGAAAATGGTAAAAAGGTAGCTGGATTTAATATCAATGGTGTTAGACTTCAATTAATATCACATTTGGAGATTGCAGTTAGAACTAACACTATAAAGATTAAATCTAAGCGTGTTATAAATGAAATGAAGACATTTATCTATAAAAATGGTAGACCTGACCACATGGAAGGGTATCATGATGATTGTTTACTATCATTAGGTATGGCTTTATGGATATTGGAATCATCATTTAAGAAATTAAAGAAGCTTGAGAAACAAACTAAAGCGATATTATCAGCTTGGCAAGTTGGTGGTTCTAATAAAGCTACTGATGATACATATAATACAGGGTTTGTTCCTAAAAATCAAAGAAATAAAACAAATACTGGTAAACCAAATTTTAACACCCAGGTTGCAAAAAATATGCAAGACCCAAAGGGTGAATATTTATGGTTATTCAGTGGATTAAAATAAAAATATAAAAAAATGGCTAGAGTTAGAGATAGAAAGTGTTTTACTAGAAATACCAATGTTGGTAAGAATGTGACCCAATTATATACTTGGTGTGTTGATGATAGTATCGATAAACAATCTTCAATGAATCTAGGTAAAGGTATTGGACCTAAAGTCTTTTGTGATGCTAAAAAGGGTTCGCAAGGGATTGATAATATAACAGGATATGTATATGAGATGATTGTTGTAAATGGTATATTACAACATCTAGCTTATGTAGAGTGTAATTATGTGCAATAAGTATTTAATTTAAATCTTATTTCATTATAATTAAGTAAATAAAAAAAATTATGGCAAAAAGGACTGTATTTCAAAGATTGAATGCGATATTTGGACCAGAGGGTGTTAGACCACAGGCTCAAACACAATCTAATAAATATTCAATTAATAATGATGTTTTAATTAAGACTCAATCAAAGGAAGATTTTGATGCTGTTAAATTACAGGGTCAACAAAACAAATATTTAAGAAATGTTTGGAGAAAAGTTGATGGTGAATTATTTCAACAATCAATCCATTATGAAACAACAAGAATTGGTTCATATACTGACTTTGAAAGTATGGAATTTTACCCAGAAATAGCTGCATCTTTAGATATTTTTATGGAAGAATCAACAACCGTAAATGATAAGGGTAAGATATTAAATGTTTATTCAGATAGTGATAGAATTAAAGGTGTATTAGAAGATTTATTTTTCAATAGATTAGATATTCACGTATCATTACCGATGTGGACTAGAAATACATGTAAATACGGTGATAATTTTGTATTATTAAATATAGATGATAACTATGGTATCACTAGTGCTAGACAATTACCTAATTTTGAGCTTGAAAGAAGAGAAGGTGATATTATCGAAGCAATGATTAGTGGTAGAAACAGAATCAATGTTGAGGATACAAAGGATACTTCTGGTAAGATTAAATTCTTCTGGAGAGGTAGAGATATTGAATTTAATTCATGGCAAATTGCTCACTTTAGATTATTAGGTGATGATAGACGATTACCATATGGTACTTCAATGCTAGAAAAAGCGAGAAGAATCTGGAAACAATTACAATTATCTGAAGATGCGATGCTTGTTTATCGTGTAACGAGAGCACCAGAAAGAAGAGTATATAAAATATTTGTTGGTAATATTGATGAAGAAGATGTACCAGCATACGTTGATGAAATTGCTAATAGATTTAAAAGAACTCCAATTGTTGACCCACAAACAGGTCAAGTGGATTTAAGATACAATACATTAGCAAATGACCAGGATTACTTTATTCCTGTTAGAGATGAGAATGCCCCAAATCCAATTGATACATTAGCTGGTGCGGCAAACTTAGACCAAATTGCAGATATTCAATATTTACAAAGAAAATTATTTACAGCGTTAAGAGTTCCTAAACAATTCTTAAACTTTGATGAAGCTCAAGGTGAAGGTAAAAATTTATCATTACAAGACGTTAGATTTTCTAGAACAATAAATAGAATCCAACAAGCGATGTTAGCTGAATTAAATAAAATTGCAATAATACATTTATACCTTTTAGGTTTTGAGGATGATTTAGATAATTTTACACTTACACTTAATAACCCATCAACTCAAGCTGAAATACTTAAGATTGAACAATTACAGTTGAAGATGACATTATATAAGGATGCAGTGTCTGATGCTGGTAATGGATTTGCCCCAATGTCTATGACAAGAGCTCATAGAGAAATATTAGGTTGGAGTGATGATGAAATCAAACAAGATTTACTTGAGCAAAGAATAGAAAAAGCGGCTGCTGCTGAACTTGAGAATACTGGTCAAGTTATTAAGCATACAGGTATGTTTGATAAGGTTGATTCTATATATGGTGATATGGATGCTGCATTATCTGGTGGTGAAGGTGGTGAAGGTGGTGAAGAATCTGAAGGTGGACCTACTGGTGGTGGAGGCGGTGGCGGCGGCTTCGGTGGCGGTGCATTAGATTTTGGTGATGAAGAAGTGCCAGCTGAAGATGCAGTTGAAGCACCAGAACCAGCAGCCGAATCTATTAAAAATAAAGGTAATTTAATCATCGAGCATGATGATAATGGTAAAATTAAACCTAAAAATAAAAAACAAAATACTAAACTTTTTAATAATCTAGTCAATTCAATAAGTAAAGTGGAAGATGATGTTATATTAAATGAGAGGGTTAAAGTTTATGATAAAAGCTTAAGAATAAACGAAGATATAAATAATGTGATTAAAGACATTGATAGAATGTTGGAAGAATAGAATTTTTTAAACTATTTTACCATATTTATAATAAAAAAGAATTATGAATAATTTTGGTACGATAAAATCAACATACAATATTCTATTAGCTGAAGGTATTGCTAAAAAAACTAGTGATGGTAAAGTAGCATTTAAGAATTATATTAGAACAATAAAAGAAAACAAAGCATTGAAAACTCAATTCGATGTTTATTATTCTATTGAGAACAAAATTGAGTCTGATAAATTTAAAGCTTCAGAATTCGTTAATGAATGTATTTCATTATTGGATGGTTTTTCAAAAAAAGAAATTAAAGACGTTAATTTAAAATTAACTGAAAACAAAATCTTTGGTACTATTAAAATTACGCTGGATGATGCTAAGTCAAAATTATATGAAGATATTAATACATTAATTTTCACTAAGAAATCATCAACGAATATCGATAAAATTGTTAATGCAAAAAGTGGAATCGTTGATTATATACTAAACAATAAAAAAGCAGAAGTTAACGAATGGAATGGTTTGCCTAATAGTATTATTTCAGAAATTGCGGTTGAGAAATTTAATGAACAATATTCTGATTTAACTGAATCGGAAATGAAGGTGGTTTCAGTTATTATGGGTGTTAATGAATCTGAAAAAGAAGTGTTATATAAATCATCAATAAAAGAGTGTTTAGAAATTATTAATAACAAATTAACAGAGTCATCTGGTGATATTAAAGAAAAGTTATTAGCAACTAAAGAAAATCTTTTAAATAGAAACTATAATAAAGAAACTTTTATTTCAGATGTTTCAAAAATTATAGAATTAAAAAACAATCTAACCCAAAATTAAAAATGGAAATTAATTCACTAGTACAAATATTTGGTAGCGCTGGTGTCACATTTTATGTTATGTGGCTTTGGCTTCAAAGTATTCAACTTGAGAAAAAGGGAATAATTAATAAGTTAGAACTTGAGCAAGAGAATAGAATAAAAGAATTGAAAGAGATGTTACCGTTACTAAATGATGCATCAAAAGGTTTACAAGATGTCATTAAAACAAATGATAATAAAAATCAAGAAGTAATTGAAACCATAATAAAACATATTGATGATAGCATTTCAATGCTATCATCTAAATGTAATAATAAAGATATTAAATAATATTATAGTTATGAATAATCAGTTACAGATTACAGTTGCAAAACTAGAATTAAAACAACTAGAATTAGTTGAGAAACTATCAGAAAGACATAATGATTATGTTATTAGATTAATCCAATCATCCACTACGGATAAGTTTATTGCTGTAAATGGTGATTGGGAGCTTCTAACAGGTATTATGGAATATAGTTGCGTTGATAAAGGATGGGAGAATATAGTACCAAAACACGAATTAACATCAGTTATGAATCATATAGATACTATTAAAAAAGGTGGTCAATATTTTGATGGGTTTAAATCAACTTTATACAAAAAAGATGGTAATCTAATATCCGTATCTTGGAAGGGTAAATATTTCCCAGAAATTAATGGTTTAGTATTTATTGGTAGGGTTACTAGGGGTTGACTTATTGGATTATTTTAAGTATAATTATTAAAAATTTAAAATATGCTTAAAACAGGAAAACAAATGAAACTAGAATTATTTAAAAATTATAAAATAACCACAGGAACTATAGATAATAAAAACCCAAAGGCAATGTATATTACTATTTCTGCTTGGGGTAAACCAAAGGTTGATGGTGAAATCAATTATTCTGATGTAATCAGAAAAATAAACAAACAAATAAAATCAAAACTATTTGATAATCTGGATAAAGGGTTATTTGAATCAGGTAGGTCAATTGTAGATTTAGATATGCGAAATTCTGGAATATCCTTTGACAAGAAAAGTTATATGAATTGTGAAATTACATTGTTTAAATTAAATAACTTCAAAATACAAGATAAAAAAATAAAAGAACATATAAGTGAAATTATCACTAATATAATTGAAAGTGTTTTTGATGAATCGGAATACTTTGAATTCCATAAAACTAAAAAATAATAAAGCCCCGAATTAAGTTCGGGGTTTTTTGTTTTATATGGCATATTTATTAATAAAAAGTAATATGTCAGACATTAAAATATTAAAAGCTGGTGAGACTGGTTTTGGATTCATGGTTGAATCTGATGCTGGCTATATTTCGCCTAGTGATATTAGAAACAAACCTTTTATAACTGAAATGAAAAGTTTGAATTCTGACTCACACCCTACTATCAATGAACCACTAGTTGTTTATGTTGTCTTACAAAAACATAGTGTTAAAAATAGAAATGGTAGGATATATCCAGAACCAATTCTTAAAAGAGAAAATGATAGGTACCAACAATTAATTAGAGAAAGAAGAGCAATAGGTGAATTAGACCACCCAGAGTCTTCAATTATAGCTGGTGATAGAGTATCACATAATATTATTGAAACGTGGTGGGAAGGTAAAACCTTAATGGGTAAAATGGAAATCTTAATGACTCCAGGTTATATTAACCTTGGTATTGTATCAACTAAAGGTGATGAAGTTGCAAATCTTTTAAGAAATAATATTATGATTGGTGTATCATCTAGAGGTGTTGGTTCATTAAGAGAAGTTAATGGTGACCACATTGTTCAAGAAGATTTTGAAATAATTTGTTGGGATATTGTAACAGCACCTAGCACACCTGGCTCTTGGATGTTTAAAGATAGGGCTGAATCTAAACCATTCGTTGAATCAGTTAAAATAGAAAAGAATTTATTAATCGATGGATTAAATAAATTTTTATTAGATTAAATAATAAATAATTTTTTCAAAAATTAACTTTTTGATAAAATAAACATATTTATAAAGAAGTGAGGGGTAAATCCCTTTAATAATATTTAAAAAAACATTTAAAAATGGCAGAAAAAAATAAATCTATTATTGAAAGCGCTCTATTGGATGCGAAAAGAATCCAAGAGGCACTTAACGCCAACACAAAAGAAATACTTCGAAGTGTAGCTATCGAAGAAATTGATGGATTAGTGAAAGAATCTTTTGAAAAAGATTATGATGAAGAAGATGCTGATGAAACGACAGATGACGTTGAAGTGGGAGCTGAAGTAGAAGATACTGAAGAAGAAACGGATACTGATGATGTAGTTACAACTGATGACTCAATAGAAGGTGATGACCTAGAAGGTAATGACGAAATGAGTATGAGCGCTGAGCCGCTTGGTGGAGACACGGTTGATATGACAGGAGCGTCTGACGATGCTGTTATCAGAGTTTATAAAGAACTTACTGGTGATAGTGAAATTGAAGTTGTTGTTGACGATGAAACAGGAGACATTAAACTATCTGTAAATGAACCAGGGAAATTTATTATCAAAACTGGCGCTGAAGAATCTGGAGTAGAACCTGAAGGTGATGCTGATGATTTTACAGCTGATGTTGATACTGATGAATTTTCTGCTGATGCATTTGGTGGTGGTGAAGAAGAAACTGAAGAAGTTGACGAAGTTATGTATGAAATCGCACTTGATGAGATGGAAAACATTGATGGTATTAAAGCTCCGTTGGGTAATGAAAATGACGATAACTGGGCTGGTGATAATTTAGAAGGTGGATTTGATGACGATATGGCTCATGCGAAAGCTGAAGGTGATATGGTTATGTCAGAATCTGAAGAAGAAGAAGAAACTGAAGAAGAAGAAACTTTGGAAGAATCAATTCCAGTTGGTTCTGGTCAAGCACACAGATTACCAGGTAAAGCTAATATTGGTCAACCTAAAGGTGCTGGTGCTGATAACTTAAAAGAGTCTAAGAAATCAACAATGTCTATTAATGAAGTTGCGAACAAATATAATAATCTGTTAGCTGAAACTAAAGATTTAAGAGGTAAAAATGAAGAATACAAAGAAGCTCTTAAACAATTCAGAACTATGTTAGCAGAAACAGTTGTATTCAATTCTAATTTAACTTACGTAACTAAGTTGTTTATGGAACAAACTACAACTAAAGATGAGAAACAAGTAATCTTAAAAAGATTTGATGAAGAAGTTTCAACTCTTAAAGAATCAAAAAGGTTATACAAAACGATTGTTAGTGAATTGTCTTCTAGAAAACCAATGACCGAATCAATCGATAGAAAATTAAATAAAGATGTTACAAGTGGTGTATCAAAACAATTAAATGAGTCTACCGCTTATATCGACAAAGAAACTCAAAGAATCAAAGATTTGATGAATAGAGTCGAAAAAAGATAATAATAATAAAAAAAACAAAAAAAAAATAAAATTATGTCACAATTTTTAAACTCAGGACAAGTTGGAAACATCGGATTAAACCACATGAAGGAAATCCGTAGACAAACACAATCTAAATGGGAATCTTTAGGATTCTTGGAAGGTCTTAAGGGCCACATTAAGGAAAACGTTGCTCAGTTATATGAGAACCAAGCTTCTTCAATTTTAACTGAAGCTACAGACTCTACGTCTTCAGGTTCTTTCGAAACTGTAGTTTTCCCAATCGTAAGAAGAGTTTTCTCTAAATTATTAGCTAATGATGTAGTATCTGTACAAGCTATGAACATGCCAATCGGTAAATTGTTTTTCTTCGTACCTCAAACTTCTTCAAGAGTTGATGCTAACGGAAACGCTGGTGATAATTACGCTACAACACCTTACGGTACTACTTACTCTGCACACACAGGTATGGGTGACCAATTACCAAGTTGTGTTCAACCAGTTGACGGTTGTACAGTAACTCCATACCAAGCTAAAAACTTGTACGATATTTTCTACAACGATGGTATGTTTGATAACTCTAAAGGTACATTGACTATCGCAGTTGGTGATGGTGTATTGAAAACTTTAGGTACTAATGGTAACTTTAATACAGTTGCTGATTTTTCTTTCCTACCTACTGCAACTGATGGTTCAATTAGAAATGCAATTATTGCAATCTCTGGTTTCTCTGACGTTAGAGCTGGTAGATTAACAGGTCCAGACGGAAACGAAATGGATACTGAAGCTTTCTTAGCATCATTAATCATTGTTTCTGACAATACATTACTTGACCAAGATGGTTTTGCAGTTGTTGCTGCTAATGGTTCAGTTCCATTCAGATTAGTAACACAAAAATATGGTAAAGGTATCGTTTCTTATGGTGATATCTGTGACGCTGTTGGTGTTATGTATGTTGAATTAGATTTAACTCACCCAGCTGTTACTACTCCAACTTACGATGGTTATGTTGGTGTTACTGGTACAACTACAACGGCTCTTGATTTCTCAATCGCTTGGGGACGTTATGATTCATTAGAATTAGAAACTGAAATGGGTGAAGTATCATTCAAATTGGATGAAGTTGTTGTTTCTGTAGAAGAAAGAAAACTAAGAGCTACATGGTCTCCAGAATTAGCTCAAGATGTTAGTGCATTCCACAACATCGATGCTGAGGCAGAATTAACAGCTATGCTTTCTGAGCAAGTTGCTGCTGAAATTGACCGTGAAATCTTAAGAGACTTAAGAAAAGCTGCTGCATGGCAATTACGTTGGGATTATAACGGATGGAGAAAAGCTTCTTCAGCTGCTAGTCCATACACGCAAAAAGACTGGAATCAAACTTTAATTACTAAAGTTAACCAAATTTCAGCACAAATTCACAAATCAACCCTTAGAGGTGGTGCTAACTTTATCGTAATTTCTTCTGAAATATCTGCAATCATGGATGATTTAGAGTACTTCCACGTAAGTGATGCTAACCCAGAGCAAGACCAATACAACATGGGTATTGAAAGAGTAGGTTCATTGTCAGGTCGTTACCAAGTGTACCGTGACCCATATGCACCTTTCTACTCAATGATTATCGGTCATAAAGGAAAATCATTGTTAGATACAGGTTACATCTACGCACCATACGTGCCAATGCAACTTACACCTACAATGTATAACCCGTTCAACTTTGCACCAGTAAAGGGAATTATGACGAGATATGCAAAAAAAGTTGTGAACAACCGTTTTTACGGACATGTAAGAGTTGATGGTGTACCAACATTTAACATCAATGAATTAAGATAATATCTTATAAATCAATAACATAAAAGGCTAGATTAACTTCTAGCCTTTTTTGTTGTTATAAACTTTTTTATATAAATAATAGATTTTATGGTTATTTTGTATTGACTATTTAAAATATTATTAGTATATTTGTATAAAATATAAGGTATGAGTAAGAAAATAGTATTTAACGAAGAAGATACAAAAGAGATAATCAGAATGTATGTAGAGGAAAAAATGGGTACACCATCAATTGGTGAAGCATTTAAAGTACATAAAGCTGTTATCAATAGAACACTAAAGGAGAATGGTATTGTAATGGGTCAATCTGGTCGAAGAAATATTGGCGGTAAATCAGCAGCTGATAAACGATATATAACTAAGAATAAAGATAAACTCAGTGAATACCATAAAGAGTGGTCTAAAGAAAATAGAGAACATCTGCGTAAAACACATAGTAATTGGCGAGAGTTGAATAAGGTACATGTTGATAAATACAAACGTGATTATGAGCGTAATCGTAGACGTGTTGACCCAAAATATCGTTTAGGTGTAAGGACACGAACAGCTGTGTGGACATGTTTAAAAGAACGTAATGTTGCTAAGTATCGTTCCACATTTGAATTGTTAGGTTACACGTTAGAGGAATTGATGTCTCATTTAGAAAAACAATTTACAGAGGGGATGACATGGGATAATTACGGTGAGTGGCACGTTGACCATAAGATACCGATGACTAGTTTTAATTTTGAAACTACAGATGATAGAGAGTTTAAATTATGTTGGTGTTTGGATAATCTTCAACCATTGTGGGAGTCAGATAATTTGAGCAAGGGGACAAAACTTTTATAAATTTTTAGATATTTATAATTAAAAAGAATATGAGAAGATTTGATAAAACAACTAATATAGAAAAAGTAAATTTATTAGCTGAACAAAGATATTTAGAATCAAAAGGGTTGGTTCAAAATAGTAAAGATGTTTTATCCGAAAATTTTACTGATTTAAAAATGTCTGTATTAGGGTTGGCTAAAAATAATAATGGTATGTTTAAAAGTGAAAAACAAGCTTCTTTTTTAAAATCTATAATCAACCGAAGTGAAGGGTTAATAGGTCATACAGAACATGGTAGGCCTTATTTTGCGTATTATGATGATAAAGGTATTACAAAAGTTGAAGTAGGTAATCCACCAGAATTATATTGGGAACGTAAAGAGGTAGGTATCCTACGTCCAGAAGATATTAAGACTATTAAATCATTACAGCGTCAAATTAAACAATTAGAAAAAGAAACTGCTTCTCTGGAAGTAGAGTTTAAAAATGGGACATATGCGGACCGTTTTGGTGTTATAGCACAGAATAAAGAAGAGATAGTTAGAAAAAAAGAGCGAATCAATCAAATACAAAATAGTTAAATAAAAATCTAATTCATAAAAAAAGGCTACCTAACGGTGGCCTTTTTTGTTTTGTAGTTAACTCCTTTTTATTTATTTAAGCTTTTGTGCCACAACTAGAACAAAATTTATGTCCCTTACTTAGTTTAGCACCACAGTTTGTACAATATCGTTTTATATTGATATCTTCAGATGTGTTTATTTTTTGAGATAATGGTAGCATTTTATACTCCAAGGTATGGAAAGGATAAATTTCCCAATTCATATTAACAGTTGTTAGTTTTTGACTTGATTGTGAACCTTGTTCAACTCTACCAGTTTCAATTGACCTAGTTAAACTTTTTTTACTTCTAATATTTGGTCCCTTAAAAGAATTTAAATTTATATTTGCATTTAATTTTGTATTTGAGTATAGTGATTGGGTATCATAAAACCCTAAAGTATTATTATTAACTGGAAGATTATAAGTACCATCTGTTAGATTATTATTTACGTAAGTAATAGTTGTAGTCCCAATATTACCACTAAAATAGTTAGGTTTAACTTGTAATACAAATTCTTTATAGAATTCAACTTTAAAATCACCATTATCTTCAATAGCTTTTTTAACTTCATTTGTATTTGAGACCTCGTAGGTATCAAATAAAAACTTTTTGGCTACATCGATGTATCTATCAAGGAAAATACGCTGTCCTGGCTTTAAAACAAGTCCACCTTGTGATATAGCATTACCATTTAAGAATATTTTAGCTAAAATAGTCCCAGTTGTTGGATTAAATAATTCTAATTGGAATTCTTGCCCCTTTTGAAGATAATAAGTTGGGGTCTCATTTAACTTATTATATTGTTTAATTCTACTTTTGTTTACAGCAATAAATGCTTGAGGGGTAGAAACCTCTCTGTTTACACTAATTTTCATTTTTTTAACTTTTTAATTTTTGTTATTAATGTACTAATTTCTTTGTTGCCTAAACAACTCTAAAGTCAAATTTGACTCAAAACTAATACGGAGTTTAACTGTTAATAAATATACGGTAAAATAAAAAATTGTAAATAGGTATTTTATATTATCTACAAAACCTACTAATAATTGCTGACCACCAGGTATCTGATTCATCAACTTCTGAATCACCAGTGGCACCACTAGCTAATTCTTTTCTAATTTGGATTGTAATATCTTTCCACATTTTAAGTGGTTTTGTTATTTGAGCCCAAGCTTCTGGATTTTCTTCTGGTGTCCCAATATGTTTTCTTAAGTGTTCAATACCTTCTTCATAGGTATTTACTGTCATTATATTACATATTGGGTTTGATATACTTTCTCTTAATCTATTTTTTATAAATTCTTTCATTACTGACTAATTCTTAATTCAACTTGAGATATAATATCAAATTTTAAAACTTCTCTATTTGTTGATACCTCTAAATTAGATTCATATTTCACATCTAAATAATAAGTGTTAGGTATTAAACTAGCAGTATCCAATAAAAAATAATTAGTATTTGGTGTCATTTCTAATGGTTGGTAATCAATCACTGTGAATTCATTTTTACCTTCTTTGACATATAATCGATAATCTAATCTATCAATTTTTTGAGTTTGATTTACTGTATATGGTATTCTTGTACTAACCAATACTTTTCTAATATCACCTCTCTTTATTTTTTCATTATGATTTATACCAGAAATATTAAATCCAACTTTTTTAGGTAAGTCATCAGCGTCACCAATATTATAATAATCTAATGAATCTTTTAATTCAACAGATAATTCGATATCAGGTCTGTTTATACCATTAATCATAATATTCCCCCAAACATCATTTATAATCACCCCAGGCTCGTTATTTCCACCTGTTTGGACAAGCAAATCAATATAGTAAACACCTTTTGTGCAATGTGCTATATCATTTTGAGTATAACTTGATATTATAGTACCACAATTATCATAAACATTAACAGTTGGTAATTCATCTAAATTTGTTGGTGTACCATTTATGTTAACATATAGATATATTCTATTTGGTTTATCCAGATAAAAATCAGTTCTATCATCTTTTATATGACAAGAATATGTTGTTTCAACATATGGTTCATAAAATGTTTGTGTATGTCTGGTAAAGAATCCGACAGCTTGGTAATCAGTTGTTACTGTTTGTTCGTAACTATATGGGAATGCTATACCTAAACCATAATTTGTTGCACCAGTTAAATATGTATTTACAATGTCAGTAATATCAATTTCAAGATTTTCATTACCTTGTTCAAAGTGTTGCGTACCGACCATTATAGGTGTTGGTGACCCAGTATAGGTTCCAGGTCCATTATTCCATGGTAAATTTGTTTGTGCGTAAGTCCAGTTTGATGGATTTGTTGAGTATACTGTGATTCCAGCCCCATTTGTATTTTGATAACTAGGTTCTTGTAATGGTACATCGATATTATAATCATAACCAACACCTTCATCCCAATTTTGTGGTAATTTAAAAACAACTAAATCAAATGATGATGCTCTTTGTTTACCATATGGTGTATCACGACCTAATAAGTTTAAATCAAATGCGCCAGTATTTGTCATTATTAATGTATGTTTTAATAACCCTAAATTAGGAAAAGTACCACCATTGTGTAGATTTTTTAATCTAGTTTCATCAAAATGAAATAAAAATCTACTATAAGATTTGTTTGTTGAACCACCACCATAGTATAATTCAGAAACAGGGTTTCTACCTGTATTAGCGTAACCATCTAATATAATTGTGTTATTTCTATCGAAATATGTTCTAATTACCATTTTCCTTTTATTAATAAATATCTAGAAATATTAATTAGTTCTCACATTTTTAGATAACATTACTGACTCTAATTTAGGTGCTAAAATTTTAAAATCACTTACAGCATTACCTATTGTTTTATTATCAGTTGGTGGTGCAGCGCCAAAGCGGTTATGAACATGTGTATCAAATGCTGCTCTCAGCGCTTTTAAATATTCTATTAATACATCACCAAATACTAATGGGTGTGCAGTTGATAGTATTGTATTAAGCTCATCGTCTGTAATATATGGTGTTGTACTATTTAATAAATCCCTTTCTGTTAAATTAAAATTAGGACTGCCATTATAAGTCAATAAATTAATTTTATCAGCCACAATATTATTAACACTTATTTTTTTAGTTGCTGGTGCGTATATTGGCCCACCAACACCATAGTAAGATGTTATAGTAGTTATTGCGTTGTTAATATTATCAGTATAATTAAAACCATTTTTAACTTGTATATACGCTGGGTTTAATTGATTAAATTCTAGTGGGTTATTTTGAATAAATTTACCACCTCTTATTAACACTTCACTTGGTTTAAATACAATATCAGCATTATCTCTACCATTTAAAGTGAATGTGTTATTACTATCATATTCTGCATATACGCCTTTTACTGATTCAACTTTTGATAAGTCTTTTTGTGGTAAATAAAATCCAGTAGATAAATTTGCGGTTGAACCAGCAGTTAATGTTTGTTTGTTTATTAAATTTAGATTAGAGGTTATTGGTCCGATATAAAACCTATCACTATATCTATCTTCTTCACCATACATGAATATTAAAACAGTTTCACCTAATTTTGGTATTGGTGATAACATTTTTGGCATAAGTGGAAAACAGTTTGGTAATGTTGAATTGGTTCCGTTATTATTATCATACTCACCACCAGCTATTCTACATCTAATGATATAAGGGTCTGAATTATAAACTAAATCCTGATTTTTTTGATTAGCGTCTGTTTGATTTACACTTATAGGGTCAACTAACACAACTTCACCAAGTTGCATAGTTTTAAATGTTTTTGTTCCTAAATCAAATGAACTAGGACGGCCAGTATTATAATTAGATGTATTCATTATTTTTTACCACTTAATCTTTCTTTTATTATTTTACTAGCATCATAAAATTTATTTTCAATTTCAACTAATTTATCAAATTCTCTAGCTATTTTCATTTTTAGAGCTTCGTGGTCTAATTGTAATTGTTTAATTTCTAATAATATCTCATTATTACCTTTGTCTTCCCAATCTGTTTTCATATTATTGTAGTATTCCTGAATTTTGTGTTAATGATACGTTTGAACCTTGAACTACGATTGGTCCACCAGCGTTACCACCAACAGCTGTTATTTGAACTGCGCCAGGTTTAATTACAGTTGTAACTTTAGCTTTAGTTTGTATATGTGAAATTTGTTCCTGTGCTTGTATTAGCATTGCTGAGGATATTGCATTTGGTCCATCACCAAATATATCACCCATTGGTATTCCAGCATCAGATTCCATCCTAGATATTACGTTTGCCGCTAAATCTCGACCACTCATACCAGGTCTAAGTTCAGCACCCGCTAATAATAAAAACGGTGGTATTGTTTGTGCTGGTTTTTGCATTAAGTTAAATGCACCTAATAATAATTTAAGTACTTGTGATATTGAGCTTAACCCAGTTTTCGTTACTGGTCCACTTTTTTTCGTTGGTTTACAATCTGCCATAATTATTTAATTTTAACCTCCAACATAATCCAACCCTTGGATTTGTCTTATTATATCTGGTGATATACCTATCAATGTAAGTATTTGTGCAATATAGTTTTTAGCTTTTTCAATAGTATCATCAGCATATTTTTTAGCTAATTTAATAGTAATATGTTTTAAAACTAAAGCTAATAACATTTTAATTACTTGTTCTAAAACAGTTTTAGAAATGTCAACTATTAAATTTTTATTTTTTTTCATAAAATCAATCGGCCCATCATATTCAGATAGTTGACCATATAAAATTTTAAAATTAACTATAAATAATGTCACTAATTTTGGTGATATTACTATGTTTATAATTGATTTCATGAAATTTTTAATCAATTCTAAAATAAAATCTAGTTTAACTGTTGGTACGTTAATTGTTGCTGCGTTTGATGCTTGAGCCTCAGCCAGTGCGTCAATTGCTTTTGCCATAGCTTGAGATTTAGCCACCTCTAAACTAGTAGTACCAGTTGTATTATTTGTTGCTGCACTTAGTGACATATTAATATCCATTAAAGTTGCAATTGGTATCTCAGCTGGTAAGTTACCACATGTTTCTAAAACTCTAATACCCAATTTTCTATTTGATGCTTGGATTTCGATTTTTGTTAACTGTGCATTATCAAATGTAAAATAACTATCATCAATAACATCATTTTCATCAGAATTTAATATACACTCTAAACATTCATTAATCTCAGCTTCTTTTTTTAATTGTTTTTTAGTTTTACCAACTGTAACAGCAATTGTTCCAAATAAATTATCAATAATTGCATTTAGTATTTTGCTACCATCAATATTATTTGGGTCACCGAATAGTGTAATACTATCTATAAAATCATTATTAAACTCTGTTAATGTTTTATTATCGTAACTAGCATTTGCCGTTATTTTAACAATGTTATTATTAGTAGTCCCAACTGGACTGAATTTTAAGTCAATAATATCACCCGCACCAGTTGATGAGCCCCAAGGACTTGCTGTACCACCATCGACAGCAAAATCACCTTTATTTTGTTCTATATTTGAGTATAGGAATGTGTTAAAATCAGTACTATTTAACCCTGATTCAAAATCACTATAAATTAAAAAACCAAATGGTGATTTAGGGTCTGATTTAGTTATTTCAAAAAAATCAATATTAGTTAATTTTGAGGTTACACCAGCACCAGTACTTTGTAACCAGGCTGGTATCGATGGATTTACACCACAACTAACATACCCTTTAAGTTGTAACTTTAATACTTTTTTAATTTCAGACTCTATTTCAGGTAATTTTTTACTAAATATATCAACAACATTTAACTTAAGTTCATCATAACCGATTAACGATTGTACCAAATCAATTAAAAAATCAGTAACATTCGTACCATTATTCATACTTGCGAATGAATTGGTTAATTTAAATTTCGGTAAACCTTCAGTGATAACATTCAAAGATGAAATGCTACTCATCACTTTAGTCTTTTGGTCGATGATAGACATATTTATTCGTTTTCAATATTGTTATTTGGTCCATTTTTAATCATTTCCCTAACTTTAGAGAAATCATCTAAAGATACTGTGCCATTACTTCTATCTTTAATCGCAGAATCCGCATCACCATTGTGCTTAAGGATATCATTTTGTAGTTTAGCAATTTCAAGCTTTATCTTTATAGCTGAATCTTTAATTTTTAAAGCATCAACTTTAGCTTTAGCTAGTTTAGTCAAATCATCGACATCAACTGGGTTTGCTGAACTTGCCATTTCATTTATGGTTCTTTGTGCATCATTTATTTGAGCACATGAATCATTATATGCTTCCTGACATAACCCCTCAAGGCTATCAGTACTATTTATTCTAACTTCTTGTTTTTTCTTTCTAGGCATAATAAATCAAATTGATTATTGTTATATACTATAAATACATAAAAAACGGATTTTTTTATTCAAATCCGTTTTCTAATCCATCTATTTTTAATATAGCGTATATATCTTTATATCTTTTCATTGACGACCTAATGTCTTTTGTCGACAAATTTGTATAATTTCGCATGGTTTCAAGTACTGAATTTTTATTAAACTTTGAACCACCATTCATAACATCTAATGTTTGTTCCCAATTTTCTAAAATATCAATAAGTGCATAACCCACTTTTACTTCATTTTCATTTAATTTTTTCTTGGGTGGTAAGTTTTCATTATTATCAATTTCAACTTTAATCCCATCAGTTAGTTTTATTATGAATTTATCTAAAGTAAAATCTTTATCATCAATCTCATATTGTAAATCTACTCTATCATCTAAATATGATTGACTTAAGTCTTCATATGAATATAATTGTTTAGTATTACCATCGTCTTTTATTAGTAAACCTAGTATATAGTGTTTACAAATTGTCCCATAGTAAGAATAGGCTTTTTTACCAGAATTTATATCAAATTTATCTGCTTTTGTTATCAGGAAGGATAGGGTGTCAGAATGTAAATCTTCAAATGACACCCCTTTTCTATATAATTTATACCTTCTGATTATCGATTCAATCATTTTATTAAATGGTGCTCTTAACCATTCATTGTAGATTGCATTCCTTTCTATTTCATCATTACATCCTAAAAATCTTATAACAGCTGCTTCTTCTTCTGGGCCAAAATATAAGTCATTCGTCCTTTTTCGTCCTCTTTGCTTAGCCATTATACTTATTTTATTCGGTATAGCTTATCTCTCTATCTTGTTCGTGATAAAACTCAGATTTAGCTTTATTTAACCACCAGTTGGCTTCAACTGGATTCATACTAAGTTTATAGCTATGGAATAATGACCCAACTCTTTGGTTAACATGTTTGTACCCAAATCTAGGTATTGTCATTACTTTACATGATTTATATGTCATTCTTAATAAGAATTCATAAATAAATGTTAATTTCATATTTGATTTAAAACCACCATACATTTCATAAGATTCTTTTTTCATAACAATACCATCAATATTGAAATTTTGGTATGCTAATAATGCATCTTTGTCTAGGATACCAAGTTCTTCTGAAAAACTATTAGCCCAAACCGCTTCATTTGTAAATCCGATAAATTGACCGAATTCATCAACGTCAACGATTATTGGCATAAAGATATCAACTTCTGGATATGCATCAACATATGTTTGAACATTTTTGAACCAAATTTTTGAATACTCATCATCGTATTCTAAGATAGAAAACCATTCAGTTTCACAATTAGCAACACCAAAATTAATTTGTGATGCGAAGTCTGTTTTACCATCATTCTCAATAACCTTAACTAAGTCTTTAATTGTTTTATAGTCAAATTTATTAGCAAATGAATTAGCTTCACTACCTTTAGGTGTAACGATTAAAACCTGTGTTGGTTTTACCGTTTGTTCTTCAACGCTTTTAATGGCGTTTTCATATAATTTTTCAGTATCTTCTGAAACCTCATGTAATGGGATAATTACTGTTATATTATTCATAATAAAATATTATTTAGTTGCTGATTCTACATTAATAGAATCAATTATGTTTTTGAATTCACCAATTCTATTTTGAACTAGGGAACCGTAAACTTCTTCAATTTTAACTTTTTGGTTTTCTTCACTATATACACCTTTAACTTCATCCATACCATCCATTAATTCTTGTGGTACTGAATCTTCCAACCAAACTTTCATATATGTTGAGATTAATTCAGGAATGTTTAATGTTGTATTAGTCCATAGACCGTTATATTTTAAAAGTGCTTGACCATCTGAATCGATTTCTTCCATCCATTCTGGAACCATATTTGGTATTTTTGCAATTACTGGTGTATTACATTCAATCGCTTCTAATGGGAATGTCCCAAATCCAGCAACATCATCAACCCAAATAGCTAAACAAGATTTTGATAACTCATCAGCAAATTGTGCTTTTGATAATCCTCTTAATTCTTTAAATGTTAACCATTTATAAATTGGGTATTGTAAATAGAATGCTTTTGTGATTTTAGCTACATCACTTTGATTTCTAGCGTGTATAGTAACGATTGGTAATTTTGGTTTATCTGATGGTTTAAATTTGCTAGATATTGCAACTGGAACCACATGTGATTGAATACTTGGGAATAATGATTTTAAATAATCACCTTGTTTTGTTGACGTTGTGATTACATCATTAAATCCAAAGTCAGTCCATCTTCTACCTAATGGTAGCAATTCAAAAATGTATTCATGACTTTGTGAAAATACAATTTTTTTACAAGGTAGTGACCTAACTTCTTTTTGTTGCATTATAGTTGAGAATACCTCTGGGATGATTAAAAAATCTTGTGGTCCAACATTTAATGCACCATCTTCAATTGATACGTGAGGTAGATTTGCATACTCTTCACCTAACCAATCAGCCAATCCATTTTCATCTTCATCACCGAATTTTTTGTAATCATTTTTTTCATGTAGAATTGTGGCTTTATAACCCAATTCGTTTAGAACTTTTACATGTTCATAAATGTTTGCAACACCAGCTACTGGGTTACCTTTAGTGTCTAATGTGAAGAAATAAATACCGAAATCTTTTGATTCTAGTTTCTCAATAACAGCGTTTACTTGTTCTTCATTTACTTTGTTTACGTTTTCTGACATAACTAATTTTATTTGTTTGTTATTATAATTCCTTTAGTACTTTGTATTTTACTAAGGTATTAAATGCTATTTTAAATGGAAGTGGTGTGCTATTTAAACCTCTTTCAGGACCTAAAGTATCATCACTCTCTTCATTATACGATAATAGTATTTCTATTAAAGTTCTATATGTTTCATATTTCGAAATATCAATTTCTTTACCTTTATGGTATTTTTTAATTATTACTTCTGTTTTCTCAATACCACCTTGGATATATGTTGTTTTAGTTTCACTCTCTTCAATCTCACCAGATTCTAAATCAGCATCAGGTTTTAATATATTTTCGAGCCCATCAAAATCAAGGTAGTAGGCAATTCCTCCAAATTCTAGAATAATATCTTCCATCTTATAATTGTTCTTGCGTTGTTATTTTTGTGTTTAAAATTTTATCTCTTAATGCACCATCCATAATAAAATCTAAGATTGAATCCAATTCAAAATCACCTACAACATCGCTATTGTAAGGTGCTTTGATTTTTACTGAAATTTTATCTTTTGGTTTGTTTTTTAAGGCTTCAGGGTTTGCTGTAATAAGTACATCTAAATCACCCCACTCTTCATCATGTTGTTTTACGAATCGTATATTTGATGCTCTACACCCTAATTTAGATAGGAAAAATAATGTTGATGGGATACTTCTTAAGAATTCTCTACTAACTATTTCAATAGTGTGTTCTTCTTCTTCTTCAATATCAACTAAAAACATGTTGAATTTAGTCATCAAATTTTCAACCATCTGGTCTGCATGTCCAAAAATCTCTAAACTCGCTTCATCATATAAAAAACGATTTAAATCTTTTTTAGAGTCAAATACAAAATGTTTTTCTAGATTAAATGATGTAATTTCATCTCTAGTTATAGTTGTATCTTTACCTGTGATATACTTACTATAAGTATAATCCATCTGAGACAATGTGTCCCTTAAAACTTCGTTAATACTAATCCCAATTTTCATATAACAATGATACTGGAATTAGATATTAAAGTAAAGTTTACTTGAATTTTCTTTTAAAAAATATTTTAAGTTTTCTCAACCAGACTAATTTACCTCCTTCTCTTACCATTTTTGACTTTGGTGGATTTGGTGGTTTAACAGTATTAATATTTTTCTTAGGTTCGTCATCTGCAATAATTTCTTCAAATACATCGATAAAGTATGATGTTAATCTATGTCTTACAACATCAGATTTGTCAAATACAACAATATCAACACCTTCAACTGGTTTATTTTTAACTTTGTTAACTAATGGTTCCAGTGCACTATCCTTTTTGTTCTTCAAATCAATTTGACCAGAATCTCCTAATACAATTACTTTAGTATCTTCTGAGAATCGAGTTAGGAACGTTTTAGCGTTGTCCTTTGATATATTTTGGAACTCATCTATGATGATTATGGAATTAGTAAAAGACCTACCTCTAATCGCCCCAAACACTTCCATTTTAATTAACCCATATTCAATTAACTTATTTGTTAAGTCTTCACCTATTAACTTATGAAATGCATCTAAGAAAGACATCATATGGAATTTAAGTTTATCTTTCTCATCACCAGGTAATGTACCTAACTCTTCATTTTTCAATTGTGTGATTGATTTAACCAATTTAATCTCTTTATAGATAGTTGGGTGTGCTTTAAATAATGTTAATGCCTCATATACACTAATTAATGTTTTACCAGTACCAGCTACGCCAGTACAGATGGTGACATCATTATCTTTAATAGTGTTTATTAATTTCTTTTGTGTTTCGTTTTTACATTTTATAGATAACCTAATACTGGTTAATAGTTCTTCTTTACTTAATACTTTTTTAGCGGTTCTGACGACTGGTCTAGCTGTTGATTCAAATTCGGGTGTTACTTTTTTAGGTCTGGCCATATTAACGTTTTTCTTTATTGTTATATTTTTGTTCTAATTCTTCATTTTTGTATTTTTCAATAATACTTTTTGCTTCAACTGTAACAGTAGCAATGAATTTAACTACATAAAATTCATTGAATTCTACAATTTTATCAAATTTGTTTATTGAATATTCAAATTCTAAGAAATCAGGTACACCAACTGCGTTATTTGTTATGAATGATACTTGTTTAATATCAACAGTTGAATTATATTTAGTTGGGGTTGCTATTATTTTTTTAATATCTGATAAGAAGAAATGGTGATTTTTATCAAATTGTTCAGGATATTTTGATATAAAGAATTCTAATAAAAATTCTTTATGTGATATTTTTTTAACATGTAATTTTTTTGTGTGGTTTTCCAATTCAAATTTAGGTCTATGTTCCCTAGTGATTGATATTGGTAGATTTAATTGGGTAGTATTGTCTTTAGTTTCACCAATAGTTTTACTATCGCCAATATTTAAAGATATATTAGTTTCAGCATTAACTGAATCATCAATATTCAAAATACTTTCATCTATAATATTTTCAGTTGTTGATTCTTCAGATTCTTTATAAATTTGAATATCTCGATTTAATGATGCACCAACACCAGAACTTATATTTGTATTATCTATAACCATAATTAATGGATAAGTATCGGTTGGTTCTGTTTTTATTTTTAATAATCTATCTTCATCACCATAATAACTTGTTTCCATTATTGGGTATCCGTCATCATCGTAACCAATAACTTTACTACCATAATTTTTAAGTGAAGCTGTAGTTTTATACATTCTCCATCTTAATTTTTCAACTTCTTCAGTTATTTCACCACGAAGTAGAGCGTCCATTACTGAGTTTTGATTTAATCTTTGGTGTTTTGCAGTGTCAGCACTAATCTCAATACCCTCTTGACCGAATGCATTTTTTTCAGTATTACCCATAGCGATTGCTATATTTGTTATTTGCTTCTTAATCCAATTACTCATATATTTTTTAAACTAATATAATTAATATCTTAAAAAATGTAAACATAATTACCTACCACCTAACTTTAAATTCCGTTTTCTAACTTTAGCCAAAAAAACATCATCATTAATTTTAGTTATTCTACTTTGTTTTTGTTTATTTAAACCTTCCCTAATATTATTTAACTTACTTTTATCATATTCTATTGGTGAGTTAATGATTGGTTGTGTTGGTTTTGGTTCAACATTTGGTTCAACATATGGTTCAACAACGCTATTATTTTTACTATTTTTACCATTTGATATGTCTTTTTTTTTTACCTTAGTCGACAATCCCGAATAACTAACAATTTTTATTTCATTACCATAAAAATCATTGTAAAAATTATGAGCCACAATTGGTCTTAATTTTCTAAACTTAAAATGTAATTTAGAATCCTCATTACCATAGTGTTGAACTAATGTGTAGTTCAAACATGCTAATCTATATCCATAAGTTTTTTGTCTACAAAATTTAGTAGTAACTGATGACCAAACACCAGTTGATTTCTGATTTTCATCTCTAGATTTATTTGGTAACAAATTGTATACAATTTCCAACCCCATTTTACTTATTGAGAACACACCGTCTATATATGCTGTACAGGCCCATCCTCCATCACTTAATGAAAACAAGTTAACTATTGTTTTTTCATCCAATAGTGGTTTAAGGTGATGTACAAAATCATCACATAATCCCATATCGTCAGCAATTAAAATGAAATATTTAAAATCGGTTTTCATACCTTCTTTAAATAACGTTTTTATCGTCAAATCAAATTTTGCTCTACCATTGTTGTTTTCACCCTTAATTACTTTAGTATTTGTATATAAGGTTTCAATATTAGCATAATTACCAATTGTTGATGCATCATTATATATTATTGTGTTAACCCCAGTGTACCCACTTATTTGAGTCAATAGATTACATAACTTTTCGTATCTATTAAATGATGGTATTAAAAAGCAGATATCGGAATTTTCTATATTTTCCATTATAAAACATCTTTAAATATTTTTATTATTTTTTCAGATGCATGACCATCACCAAAAGGTGACGTATAATTTACATCATACTCATAAATATGTACATTAAATATTAAATTTAAATCTTTTGGTTTTTTCACCATAAAAGTAGTGAATCCTATTGATTCAGGTCGTTCAGTTATTTCTCTACAAACCAAACATTTTTTATTCAAAAACGAACACTCTTCTTGTAACCCACCACTATCAGTTATAACTAATTTACATTTAATCAAAATTTCCAGTAATTCACTATGTGATAATGGTTCAACCACTTCAATATTAGTTAATATATCTTTATATTTTCTAACATTTGGGTTTGGGTGTATGGGTAATATGAATTTAATATTCGGAAACTCTAAGGCCAATTTATTAATTTCATTAAACCATGATTCAATTTTTTCATGATTTTCACGTCTATGTAATGTGATTAAAACGATATCTTCATACGTCACCATATGCTTATGCTGAAGTAAATTATCCAAACCTGTATTTCCAACAACATATGATTCACCCATAACATTTTCATTTTTCAAATTATCCATATTATAAAGTGTTGGACATAAGTTGATGTCTGATACCCTACCTATTAACTGTCTATTCATTTCTTCTGGGTATGGGTTTGAATAATTGTAAGTCCTTAAACCAGCTTCTAAATGTATAATCTTTATTTGTCTATGAAATGCTGTAATTGCCAAGCCGAGGGCTGAGCTAGTATCACCTTGAACTAAAACATGTGTTATACCATCAAATATATTATTTGGTAAGTTGGTACAATTATTTATTATATTATCTAATCTATTTTCAGAAATATCAGACATGTTGATATTATAATCAGCATCATTTGACACCAAATCCTTATGTTGACCAGTAAATAATGTTTTAAACTGAATATTTTCTTCAGTCATTTTATTTACCAATGGTTTGATTTTAATCCATTCTGGTCTAGTACCATAAGTTAATAATATCATTTTGATAAATAAATTAACGTGTTTCTATCAACAATAAAATTTGTATTACCACTTACTTTGAAAAATTTAGATACATAATCCAATAATTCTTTATATTTTTCTTCACCCATTTGCCAATGTAATTCCATAGCTATATAATCAATGTTTGATAAATCTTTATTCATTAATATTTCATATTCAGAATTTTCACAATCTAATTTTAAGTAATTAATTCTTTGGTTCCCAATCATTTTAAATATATCTTCTAATGAGGTTGTTTGTATCTCCCCAATAGATTCGACCCAATCTTTATTTACACCCGTTATACTTGGTGAGCAACTTACACTACCTAAATCTTTACTAAAGTGATTCATCAGTTTTAACACCTTGCCACTTTCATCAGATACCGCTAAATTATAACCTTCAACATTTTTAAAATTATTTGTGTTATTTTTAGCAATTTCGAATGCATTTGGATTTGCCTCAAAAAATATTATTTTTTCAAAATCTTTATGATAAGCAGTTGAGAAACCACCTATATTTGCACCTATATCTATAGCTATTTTTTTATTGATACCTTCTGGTATCGGATACGCTTCTTTGCAATATTTACTATCTGCTCCCATAATTTACCAATTACATATTTTATTTATTGTAGGACTACCCATAAGATATCCTCTGTTATTACCAACTAACCAAGTGTTTAGTGTTGACCCTATATCCATATAGGTATTTTTTTTATTTTTTTTCCACATATTATATGCTAACATATTCCCTAGTGGTCCAGCACAAAATAAAAATAATTTATCAGTATAATCTTTATTAGGTAATGACTCTAATAAACTAAAATTATCTTTCCATGCTGTACCAGTTACCTTTATGTGTTCTTCAACATCAAATGGTAAATTTTTAATATTAGCATTTTCATTCGCAACTAAAATTATATTATGGTTCTTAAATTCTGGTATAAAATTTTCTTTAAAAAAATTATAATTACCATTTACTAGAATATTCGCCCATGTTAAGTTTTTGTCACCAACCATAACATTATCACGCATCCATTTGGTGTCAATATCACCAACACAACAAGGACACGATATACCAACATAATAACCGTCTACACTATATTGATATGACTCCATTAATTCATCTCTATATAATTGGTGTAATTCTGGGTTGTATGTCCAGTTATCGCAGTTAGTTATTTTTCTATTAATTAAGATTGCATATTCACCATCAGCGTATTTGCTGAATGAAAATTTTTCACCATTTTTCAAAGCATTAAACATTATTTTAATGTCTTCAGTAAAATCTTTATTTACCCCGCTTGTAAACTCCATAATTATTTTTTTAATAAAGTAAACCAACCATCAATCATATCATCCATTAATGTTTCAAATGTATATTCTGGTTCCCAACCAAGCATTGTTCTAATTTTTGTTGAGTCACCTTTTAAATATTTTAACTCTTCTGGTCTTATAAATTTAGAGTCTTGGCTAACATATTGTTCATAATCCATATCTATTTTTTTAAATACGTATTCAACCATTTCTCTAACTGAATGCGTTTCCATTGTTGACACAACAAAATCATCTGGTGTGTGATGGTTATTAATTAAATGCATAGCTCTAACATAATCTTTTGAGTGACCCCAGTCTCGATAACTATCCATATTACCCAAAACTAATTTATCGTTTAACCCTAATTTAATTTCAACTGCTGTTTTTACAACTTTATTTGTCACAAAATTAGAACCTCTTCTGGGTGATTCATGATTAAATAATATACCATTAGTAGCATGTAATTTATATGCATTTCTATAATTTCTAACAATCGAATACCCAAATAATTTTGAGCAACCATATGGGCTAACAGGGTGCATTGGTGTTGTTTCTCTTTGGAATCCGTCTAAATCAACACTATTACCAAACATTTCACTCGAACTAGCTTGGTAAAATCTAGCGTTAGGGCATGCTCGTTTATAAGCCTCAAGTATATTTAATACACCTAATGCATTTGTTTGAACAGTAAATTGTGGAATATCAAAACTAATTCTAACATGACTTTGGGCCCCTAAATTATAAATCTCATCTGGTTGTATATCATATAATAATCTTTCAAGTGATGATTGGTCTAGTAAATCACCATAATGTAAATTTATTTTAGTATTAATTTCGGTTAATCTAGCTTGTTGACCTTCAACAAATGAATTCCTTCTAATTATACCATGTATTTCATAACCTAATGACAATAGATATTCAGCAAGGTAACTACCATCTTGTCCAGCAATACCCGTTATAAATGCTTTTTTATTCATATTTTTTTCATTTAATTTAAAAATTATTAATTAAAAGTAAAGGTTAATTATTTATTAAAAACTTTTAATTCAGATATATTTGTATAATTTAAATAACCACCAGAATCTTCATGTTCTTCAGTATACTTATTTACAGCATCTATTAGTATAATACCTCTAGCAGCATCTTCTGGTGTCATATACATATGATAACCCATCATCAAAATATGTTTATCATCAGTATATGGTACAGACATATCTCTACCGTCATATCTAGCTAATTTCAACCATTCGTATGCTTTTTCATCATCTGTTAAAATTATACCACCCTTACCTATAGGTATTCGTTTTTTAATCTGGAATGACACTATTTGTAATGCGTTATCACCAACATACATATCTTTAGTCCATCTAACTGCACCATCCCAAATCCTAGTTGGTTGCAATTGATATAACCCACTCCATTCCACATCTTCAAATTTAACAGTATATCCAGCTTGATTTATTTGCATTGGTGCTGAAACATATGTTCTGCTTGGTATTGTTATTTCACCAAATTTATATTTTAGTGAATCAATATTTTGAATTGTTTCCCCAATTGATTCTAAATATTTTAATGATAAGAATAAACCATGTGAACAGCAATCAACTGATACTGCATATTTACTTCCAGCAAATTTTGCAACTTTTTCTTCAAATATATCAACTACATCTCTTGGGTCTGAGAATTCGTATCCAATATTTTTTAATTCATCAAGTTCTGGTCTTTGTAATTCTTTAGGTACCTTACCTAAAGGCCAACTATTGTATTTATATTTATTATTCATTTTTTAATTTAAAGTTTAATGGTAATTCTATATTATTATTTTGTGTTATTGTATTTGATAATAATAGGGCAGCTATTTTATATATACTATATTTCATACCTATAATTTTATTACATTTAGATAATGCTAATAAATCGATAAAATCATTTATTATTTTTTCATCATTATTAAGTCTAGTTATACCTAATTCGAACTTTTTTTTATTATTGGTTAACACGACAACTTCACCATGTTCAGTTTCTTTATTGACTCTACCTATACCTTCTATATAATGTATTCTATTTTTAAATTTATTTTTTAATTTACCAATACTTTCAGCATTATCAGATGCTATAAAAAATTTAACATTATTATTTAATTTTTCCATTTCATTAAGATATGTACTGAAGTTTATATTACCATAAACACCTTTATGATATTCTGCCATGTCTGTTAACCTAACATGTACACCACATAAGGAATTTATATCCTTAATATCATTAGATAATAAATAATCGTCTAATTTTTTTAATATTTCTGGTTTTATTTTTATTTTTTTATTTATTATACTTCTTATATCGTTTAATATTTCATCATTAAAATTAATTAAATGATGACCAAATATCGTTATTTCATTTGCATTATGTAATTTTTTTTGGTCTAAGATTAAATCAAAAATATTTTTATTAACTCCAAGTGTTTGTTTCCATTCATCAGACACTTCGACATATATATTATCAACATCGTCACCAAATAAAGCTAACCAGTTAAACAAAATAGTAAAACAACCACCAACACCAAAACCATGTACTTTTATATTAACATTACCACTTATACCGTGTTTTGTACATCTACCCTTATTAATTATATTTTTTCTAAATTCACTAATATTCATTTTTTAATTTTTTAGATAAAGTCATTATTTTATTACCATCTATTTTTTTAACTAAAACAGCTGGGTTACCCTTATAAACCCCCCATTCTTCGGTGTCACCAATTAATAAACTACCAGCACTTAGTAATACCCCCTTCCTGAGCCTTGACCCTGGTAGTACTATTGCGTTAGAACCAATATTTGAGAATTCTTCCATAATTATAGGTTCTATTATTTGTTTACCTTTATATTCTTTAGGTATTAGTGCCCCGAATAACCCACTATCATCAAACCTATCGGAACCACAAATTATCCTAGCTCCAGACATTATGTTATTAAAGCCATGGCATTCGAAATACCCTTCTTTACCACCAATTATTGTGACGTATGGGCTTATATGTGTGTAATCACCTATTTTAGCTTGAACTGTTATATAAACACCTTTATCGATGGCAATATGATTCCCAAATAGTGGTTCTATTTTAAATTCAACATCTTTATGTATAAAGACATCAATCATGTAAAAATGTTTTATCTAACGCTTGACCTTCATATGGTCCAGTTTTATATTCATAAACTACAGTATCTTCTTCTAATATTTCATATGTGTGACCACCGTACAATGTGTAACTAGCATCACCAGGATATAATATTGGTTCAGCAATTAACTGGTCATCAATATCGTAAAACTTACATTTAACAGAACCTTTAATAATCACCCAACTTTCTTGTGCAATTTGTTTATCATAAGTCCTAGATTTCTCAATATGTTTATGTGGTTTAAATGTCTTACCCTTTTCCATTTTTAGAGTTGCACATTGTATGAAATTATTTTCTGGGACTACCTCTTGTCTACCAGATATTTCATCAAACCTATTAATTATATGTAATAATTTTTCAGGTTCTATTTTAGAATATATAAATTCCATAATTATAATTTTAACATTTCTTTTAATATTGTTATATCATTATCACTTAATTGACTTTCCTCGAAAACAGATTTATACCACTGTCCAATTAATTGATTTCCCTTTCTATATAAATGTGAATACATTGTTGGGTGATTTTCTTTAGTTGTTAAAATCCTAGCACCGTCATTTTTAGCATGTTGTAATTCGAAACTCCATGGTGTCATATTTGGTTTTAATAGTTTTAAAAAATAATCTTTATACCAAATTGCAGATTGTAAACTACTCCTATAATTTGATACTTGATTCACATCGTAAAATTCTGAATTTAAATTTAGTACTGGTGTTAATACTATAGGTCCGTATAAGCTTTTATTGCCAGATGTTAATGAACCATGTAAAAAAACTTTTTTAACTAATTTGTTAGATTGCATATAGTTAAAAACAAGTTCAATTTTTTTTATATCACTTAACCTGGTCATTAACGTATCATCAATCATATTAATGAAATACTCATCTTTAAAGTCATTAAAAAACGTTAATAAATCGTTTGACCATTCTGAAGGTCCTTTATCAACACCTAGACTAACAAAGGACCAATTATCATCTAATTTAAATTTAGGTTCTTTATACCCAAGAATTATAAATTGATTTTTTAATAACCAAAATTTTCTGGTAGTATACATCAACCCTTCTAGTAAATGTATATAATTATCACAAGTTGGTATCATGATTTTTAAATCTTCTATTTTGATTCTACTCGTTTCCATCCTCTATTTATTAATGCTTTAACTATATTATTCCTTTGTTGTACATGGTTAGGGTTGGCTAATGAATGTGCATTTGCATCTCTACCCATATTATTATCTAATTTTGGATTATTACTCCACAAGCTCACATTGTTTTTTGGGTGTGGTGGGACGAATGTTTTTATATTATTTTTTTTTGCAACATATGAGAAAAACATATCTTCACCATTATCCCATGATGGTGGTTGTTCCAACCACATAAATTTTGCATATTCTTGTTTAAAGAACCAGGCATGTCCCACTAAATCTACTTCAGTTATTTTATCATTATTTACTTGGTTCCACCCAATCTTTGTGTGAGGTAGATAAGCATCACTATGTAATAATATTCCACTACCACCATATATACCATCTTGAATTCGAATTGAATTAATACAATTCTCTAACCATTTTTCACCTGGTATAATATCATCATCAAACATTGCAACATATTTTGTTTTACATAATAATGGTAATGTAAATCTACCGAAAAATTTAGTATTATAATTACACACATAAGTTTTAATATTTTTATCTATTGGTAGTTTTTGTATGACTTTAGCGTCTTCTGGGTTATTAAACCATATGTGGATATCTAAACTATCTACTTTTACTGTTTGTTTTTTTATCGCCTCAATTTGTTTTTCTAAACTATAAGGTCTTTTATATACATTTAATATTACTGAAACTTCACCCATATTACTTCTTTTTTGTTATTAATATATCTTTTATTTTATAATAATCAATATTTAATTGATTAATATAATCAATACCAAATTCTTTATCATAAATAAAATCATTAATATCACTGATATTTATATTTGTTTTGATGTCAATAAAATAACCCTTTAATTTTTCACATGTTACGGTTGAACCTTTATATGTTAATTTTGATAAATTTTTTGTAACTAATGTATCTAACTTTCTATCCCAATTTTCATCACCCCATGGTCTCCAATTTAATTTTTCCATTAATGATTTACTATATAATTTTCCAGGGCCTATTGGTTCACCAAAACGGGTACTATTTTTTGGGTATCCATTCCAGTAACCCAACCTGTCTTTTGTTAAAAAATAGATATCAGTTACACCACAAAAATCAAAACCATTTTTTATTAAACCTATATAATGTTTAAAAAATTCAATGCTCATTATGTCATCTGAACCAACATATATTACACCATCTGGGTTATATTTTTTACATGATTGAGCACCAAAATTGTGTTTTTGAGATACTGGGTTATTTTTATATTCAATATATTCAAACCCATGTTTTTCTGCTATTGTTTTACCAATCTCACCATCAGAACCAATACAAATCATTTTTAAATCGCATAGGTCTTCTATTTCAACTTTTATGTTTTTATAGTAGTTTAAAACATATTCAGTTAATTCTGGCCGTTTATATGTTACTGTAAATAAACATAATTTAATTTTGGTGTTCATAATAAGTTTTAATTTTTTATATAAATATCTAACACTATTACTTAATTTTTACAATTTTCCAACCTTTATTTATTAATGTAGTTGCAATACTATTTCTAAGTGTCATGTGGTCTTTATTATGTATCCAAGAAGCTGCCGCATCATTTCCCATATTTCTATCACGACCTGGTACATTTGACCATAGTTCTTGATTATTTTCTGGATGTGGTGGTACAATAGTTTTTATATTGTACTTTTGTGCAACATATGAGAAAAACATATCTTCACCATTATCCCATGATGGTGGTTGTTCCAACCACATAAATTTTGCATATTCTTGTTTAAAGAACCAGGCGTGCCCTACTAAATCTACTTCTATTGATTCAGAACTTTTTACACCATTCCAACCAACTTTACTATTCGGTTGATATTGATTACCGTGTAAAAGTACACCACTACCACCTAAAATAGCATCTTCTTTTTCTATAGTTTCTAAACAGTTTTTGAACCAATCTTTACCGCAGATTATGTCATCATCAAACATTGCAACGTATTTTGTTTTACATAATAATGGTAATGTAAATCTACCAAAAAATTTAGTATTATGGTTACATTGGTATGTTTTTATTTTTAAATCACTTGGTAAATTTTGAATTATAGTTTTATCTTCTGGTGTATTATACCAAACATGTATATTTTCTGGTTCAATTTTTATTGATTGATTTAATATGGACCTAATCTGTTCTTCAAGACTATATGGTCTTTTATAAACATTTAAAATAACTGATATCATAAATCACTTCTATTTCCGTCACCGATTTGACCGATAGTAACTAACATTTCTGGAATAGTTACTTTATTCGGTACTTTATTATAAATGGAATTAATAAACCTAAAATCACCACATTTCCACCCATCCCATTTAGTATCACCAAGATACTTTGAGTGAAATAATATGCATGGAGAACCGATTGTTCCTAATTTTGGTGGTTCATTAATTAAATTTGTTGGTGGTAGTGCCATACCATTTGGAAATCTCATCTGCCAGATTACCATAGTATCCTCATCTTTAATTGAGTTTACAATAGTTTCTAATGAGTTTCCGTTTGAAAATCTATCATCATCATCAAGAATCATAATCCAACCCTCTTTTACCTCACGCATTAATGGGTTAAAATATAGATTATGTGGTGAGTATTTTCCAGTATTAGGGTTGATTGAATTATCATCGTTAATTATACTATTTTTATTGATAGTAATATAATCTACATCCGAATAGGTTTTAACATAAGCTTCAGTAAACTCATCATCTACTGAAACTATATGTCTTATATTTTTATAACTCTGACTTCTAACTGTGCTTTTATTTAAATAAAAAGCATTAGGTCTATTAGATGTTCTAGTTAAAATATTAATTAATGGGTTATTCATGATTAAACATTTTAACAAAAAATTCTTTATACCCTTCTGGTGTTTTATCACACAAATAATATTCTTTAGATTCTATGTCAACAATTTTACATTCGTCATACATTTTACCATATGCTTTAAAGATTTGTTCATTATCAACATATATTATATCGTATGGTACCATACCCAATTTATACATTTTACCAACCTCAGATAACATTGGACCATTCTCAGTATTTATTGAGAACTGACCATCACCAGACCTGAATCCAGGTGGTTCAGATAATGAGGCTAATTTAGCACCACTTTGTTTTGCAATAATAAAATCTTTTGGTTCTAGATTGGCAACTAATGTTACATCACAATTTAAATCAATTAATGATTTAATTAATTTAGCTTTATTGATTAAGTCATCACCCTCATTAGTTGATGTAATCATGATTTTCATTTTTCTATTTTCAAAAGTTTCATCAATTCTAACTGGTAAATTATCTTTATATTTTTCAGAAAATATAACCCTATTAGCTTCCCATTTTTCATTTGTCATTCCGATAGACATATGATTCACTCTAATCTCAGTTGTAACACCAATCTTAATACCTTCTAAATGATTCTGAAAACAAAAATCAACATCGTAGAAATGGAAACCTTCAACTGATTCATCAAATTGTTTTTTAATTCTACCTTTATGAACCGCAAAAAATACTCCGTCAACAATAATTGTTTCCTCTAGTCTTCTGTCTTGGTCTGCACTATATTCTGACAACCAAGTTTTACCTTCGTGAGTATGTGCTACTCTACCATACATATTTTTTGGGTTATCCCACCATCTGCCAGATTCTGATAAATATTTCGTACCAGCAATACCAACAATACCATACTCAGGATTTTTGTCAAATATTCTATTAATTTTATTGACCAATTGTTTAGTCTCAATAATAACATCATCATGTACAAACACGACTATATCATTTTTAGTTTCTTTTAAAGCTTTATTATAAAACTTAGTTAAACTTTCACCATTATTTATATACTCAATTACCTCAACTTTTGGGTTACCAGCAACTTTTGTTAGGTGTTCGTAGTGTTTTTTATTACCTTCTCTGGTACAATATACTATACTTATCATTTTTTAAATCGATTATATGAATTATTTGTTATATTTATAAATTCTGAATTTGCTACAAACTCCTCAAGTGTTCTTGCGCCAACATAACTCATTGCTGAACGTAAATAAGATTCGAAATTATCAACCCATTGTTCAAGAGTGTATTCAACTGGTCTATGTCTAACAACACCTTCAGATGTTTTTAATGTTTCATTACCCCATTTTCTTTGTACTTCTTTGGTTGACATACCACGAAATTCTTTAATAATGGTAGCTTCACCTAAATCACCTCTTTTAAAGTGATTTACCGCTTCTAAATTACTAATGGGTACTGGGCGACCATTATCCTTCAAAAAGCTTTGTCCGCATGACTCAGCACACTTGTTTAAGATACTACCAAGCATTACATAGTTAGCACCTAAAGCCAATGCTTTGATAATGTCTGAATAATCTTTCATACCACCATCTGCAACAATTTTAGCTGGTTTTTCTAGTGATAATGAAGCATAATAACATTCTCTAACTAATGAAGCCATTGGGTATCCGATACCTAACTGTTGTGTGGTTAAGCACCCGTTTCCATTTCCAATACCAACTCGAATATAGTCAGCACCAGCATTAGATAATACTTTGTATGTATCTGGATTTGCAATATTACCAACCATTAGTATCATCATATTTCCGTATCTCTCTTTTGCTATTCTAGTCGTTTCAACTAATTCGAGAATATGACCATTTGCTGTATCTATTAAAACATAAATTGGTTCAATAAGAACGTCAGCTAAATCATCAAGTATAAACTTTTCTGTAAATTGTTTAAGTGAGTATGCTTGGAACATACTATGTTGTGTTCGATTTTCACCTCTAGGTAAGCAAATATTTAGTTTGTGACTCATAAACAAGTCGGCATTACTTTCATCAACTACAGTATCCATTGGTGCTGTAAATAGTGGTAAAAGCCCATTCGAATGGAATGGGTTTATTTCACTTCTACTACTAATATCAGTTATAATTGCTGGTGTAATTAATATATCATTAAAATCTACTTTAATGTCTTTATCCCCAATAAATTGACTCATAATTATTTTATTTTTTTATTTAATACCTGTACTACCAAAACCACCTGAACTTCTTTCTGTATCGTCAGATATTTTTGAAACTTTGTTTAACTTGATATATGATGTTGATGTTTGTGCGATTACACCTTGTGCAATTCTATCACCCATTTCTATTTGGAATACTTTTTTACCATGATTAATTAATATCACTTTGATTTCACCTCTATAATCTGAATCAATAGTTCCTGGTGTATTTAAAACTGTTACACCATTCTTTGCAGCTAAACCACTTCTTGGTCTGACTTGAATTTCAAAATTAGGTGGTATTTCAAAAAATAAACCAGTTGGTACTGTTTCATAACAACCAGGTAAAATTTTTACAGAAGCTGATGCTCTTAAATCAAACCCAGATGAACCTTCGGTTGCATATTCTGGGTCTGCATTTTCAGAGTTATTAACAAAATTTAAATTTATTAGAAAAGTTGGTGAGTCATTTGATTCTTGATACCCATTACCATATTCGTGAATGAATTCATCATAGGAGTATGGGTTATTTGGGTCAATAGCTTTAAATAACTTGTCTGATAATTCGTTTACTCTATTGTCCATATTATTTTTCCTCAATAACTGATAGTTGATTTGCAATTCTAACAATTGCAGCTAATTTCTCACCAATAGTTGTCATGGGTCTACCTGAAAAATCATCATTATAATTGTACATAGCGAATACTTCATCTTCAGTCAATGTAATACCAGATGACATTGCGTAATAAACTGAACGTTCACTAACTGTCATACTTAATAATTCATCATTAAAGATAAACATTTCACCTTTATTATCTCGGTGCCATTGTGATTTTTGTTCTACAAACATTTTTGCTTTACCAATTTGGTGCAAAAAGCAAACTTTAATTAGTGATGCTGCTGGTACTTGCTTTTCAGCTGATAACATTTCATTAATAGACACAGCGTATTTAGTGGTATTTAAAATGTGAAGTATTAATCCACCTTCAAATGCGTTGTATAAGTTAGTTGTGCTACAAGCTGGTGCTCCGATAAATTCTGGACCTAATAGGTTCATTAATTCATCATTAATAAAACCGTGTTTAATACCAGTTTCATTAAATTTCTTTGCGTTTTTAAGGATTCTTTCTTTAGTCAAAGACATAAATAAAATATTTTAATATAATTGTTATGGTGCAAATATATAATATATTTTAATTAAAAACCACTATTTTAATACAATTTACCACTTCTTTTTCTACCACCAACTGTTAAGTGTGGTCGTTTATTGAAAAACTCAAGTTGTTTATCCAGTAAATTTAAAGATTCAGTATCCCCACTGGTTGTTAACTCATTGATGGATGGGTATTCAGGGTTAATATTTTCATTATGTATATCAACAATATCAACATCATAAATAAATGGTGCAAATTTATACATTGATTTTCTTTTATTAATATCTAAACGATTTTCAATTAATAATTGATTATTATCAATGTTTGGTGGACTATATCCTGGACTATTCATTATTGAAATTGTTTTTTCAATATTAACATTAAATTTTTTCGAAAAATTGGCTTTTAATTCTTTAATATATTTTTCTTCTTCTATTTTAGCTTTTTTAACTCTAATAGGTTCAGTAAATGTTTTACGATACCAATTCTTAATTGTAATTAATAGTTTTGATTTTTTCACTTTGTTAGTAAACTTCTTAAGTAAATTTTTAAATTTATTCTTAATTGTTAATTTCTTTTTTCGTTTAGGTGTAAAATCAGTAGATTTATAATAACCATTAAACGCTATTGCATCTTGAGTATTTATTTTCATAGCATCAAGTATTTCTTTAGGTATTTTTTCCATAACTTTATTTTTTTAATATTTCAAAACCATATCTGGTTATCATTATCTTATCGAAATAACAAAATCCGATAATTCCTTCTTCATCATATGCACACTGAATCAGGTTGTAGAACTCACTGAATATTACCATTTTGCTTTTCTTTTAATAGTGATAAATATAATTCTCTACGTTGTTTAGAAACAGCTTCAATAGAATATTTATCTTTTATAGTATTATATAAATTATTTGATAGTATTTCAATTTGTTCTGGATTATTTATTAATCTTTTAACAAACTGATGCCATTCTTTAGCATTATTATTAACTAAATAAGCGTTACCCGTCCCATCAAATGTTACTGGGTTATTTTTATCTAAAGATTTAACTCTAGCGTTAACCAAATCAATTTGATATGGTCCAAAGTCTTGAGCAATCAATGCTTTTTTATGGAAAGCAGATTCAATCACTTTTAATTGTGATTTAACTTTGTTAAAAAGATTATCAGCCAATGGTGCTAATGAAATATCAAATAGGTTATAATTAGTAGCATATGTGCTAACTGGTTTAGTCCAGACTCTTCTGTATGGTTCATTAGCTATATCATGATATTCATCTTTTGTGAATGATAATAAATGTTTTTTATAACCTTCACTAACGCTTGAATAGTTATCCGTAAAGATTTTTTCATATTCATACCATACACTTTCCATAGGCTTAATTGGTCTTTGCGTTTGTTCACCAGTTTTAGGGTCAATCATTGTGACATTACCTCTTAAATCAAAACCACATAATACAAATTGTATTTTATCCATCAAACCATCTGATTTAAGTTTATTAACTAACCCACTTAAAAGTTTTAAATCTTCTAAGTGTGAGCTACCACCTAACCACCCAATTCTAATTCTATCAGATTTTTCTGGATTTGGTGTGTATTGTTTTTCAGTTGGGTCAATTGCGTTTGGCAATACAAAAACTTTTTTATTATATTTCCCAATTTCACTTGCAAAAACATCTGTAGTTGTTGTAATGTTTTCAGCAATTTTAATATTTGCTAGAATTTTTTCAGACATTTTAGAATTTTTAATAATCAAATACGCTGGGTGGTGTTGACCTGGTGCCCAATAGTCATCTAAATCCATAATCGTTACAATACCCATTGATTTTAATTTTTCTAATAAACTAGGCATTTGTTCATATTGACCTAAATTTCTATGATAATGTACAATATCATATTGTTTTAAAAATTCATCATTATTTAAATCTGGGGTTTCATTAATATCAACATGGAATTCTTCTGGGTAGAATCTTTCTAACCCAACATGTGGGGCAACACTTCTGAAATAACCTTCAGCCGACCCCAGACCTGTCGCTAGGTACTACTAATACCTTAGTTTTTTTTCGACTGTCTGGGGTCATATTATTTAATTTGTTCATAATTATTAAAAATTTCTTTTATTATATTTTTATTTTTTTTGTAATCTGTTTCCCAAATTACAATACAATTATAATCATATTTTTTTGCTAAGTAAAGTTTATTTTTATCATATTCCCATATTTCTTTAGCAGTTTTATTTTTTTTCTTATTATAATAATCAGCCTCATATTTTTTAGGGTTACAATGCCAATAATCACCATTATATTCTATTAATAAATTATATTTAGGTATATATATGTCAAATATTTTTGATTCCACATTATAACTTGGTTCACATTTTATATTAATACTTTCTAAATATTCAATTATTTCAAATTCAGGTTTTGACCTATTTATTGATTTTAATTCACCGTTAGCGTGTTTGTCTTTCATCATTTGACTTAATTTTAATCTAGTTTTTTCCATTTTACCACTTTGCCACCTTTCTTTGGCTAAATCACTAACTATTTTTCTATATTTATCGGTGCTCATGTGGTCACTAGTCTTAATACCTATTTTTTTTTCCGATATTAATTTTTTACTATTTTCAGTATGTTTTTTACTATAAAATGAGTTGTTTTCACCCATTTGATTTTTGTTTGCACAACTTTTACATATTTTCTTTTTATTTAAATTCCTATTTAAATAAACTTTATTATTTACACAAAATTTAATTGTTTCATTACACATTTCACAAACCCAATTACCACACCACATATCATCTTCATTCCAAAATTGATTATAAAAATCATTACTATGATGTCTATTTCTTAGTATATTTTTATTTTTTAGTAAATTTAAAATTTTACGTTTGGGTATATTAGTTAATTTAACTATTGTTGTTGACCCAATTCCGCTTAAATAAAGTTCTATTATTTTATTTTCAATTAATTTATCCATATAGTTTTTTTATTATAAATATTTATATAATTGAAAAAATCTAAATACTATACACCAATTATATCATATGGTACATAATGTAAATGAAAAAAGGGAAGTTACCTCCCCTTTTTTTTTAAAATTTTATTTTTTATTATATTTTTTTCTTAGTTGTAATCTTACCTTCGTTAATTAATGTTGAAATGGTTTGTTTAATTACTGACTCAGTTAAATTTTTTGAGTATTCATTTGATAAGTATTCAATTAAAACATCTTTCATCATTGCTCTTAATTCATTATCATTATACCCAACAACATTTTGTTGTGGTTGTTGATAATTTACATTTTCATGAACTGATTGTTTTCTAGCTTGTGGTAATGGCATTGGTTTTTCATCGGCTATATCATAAACATCATCAAGTGTAAATGTATGTGTCATACCATTTGGTTGTGCTATTGGATTTTCCAACATTGCTTTTTTAATCGATTCTGGTAATCTTGAATTTTTAATATTTGATTCATTAATTTGAGGTTGACTTTGAGTACTTGGTCTTCTTACACCTTCAGCTTGTAATTGTTTAACTCCTTCTTCAGTTAATGCTCTACCATCAACATGTCCAGTTTCATAATTACCAGTTTCCACTTTGGCCATTAATGTTTTTGCGTTACCTAAAATACCTTTAAGTCTACTTACGTCTATTGGTTGTGGTATATTCATAATTTAATTTTTATTTTGTATAATTTGCAACAGTAACAGCACCTTTCATCTTTCTATCACCATTTGTGTTATATGGTTCCCCAGAACGAACTGGTTCACGGTATTTCATGTTAGTTGGTTTAATTGAACCAGGAATTATTCTATCTATTCTAAATAATTTCCAACCATTAACACCACCATTTGTTTTAGTTTTAGTTGTTTGACCACCAGTTTGCCATAATCTAACAACACCATTGTTCGCTAAAGATGTTCCTAATTTATCTAGCATAACATATCTATCTGTTATTACTCCATCAGCTGTTTTATATTTAAACCAAACATATACAGTATTTTCCATAGCGGATTTGATATCCTCAAGAGTACCTTCGTTAATTAACTCTTGGTCTTTGGATATTTCTTCTAATATAATATCTTGAAAAATATTGTAAAGTTTCATTTATTAATTTTTAACCAAATGTTACTTGTCCAACATTTCCAGATGTGTCTGGGTGTTGATAATACGCAGTTGGTCCAAATCCCCAAGTTGATGTGTTATTGGCAAATGCTGCCAATCTACCTGAACCAGCAGATGCTGCATTACCGTAAATATCTAAACTACCACCACCATTGTAAGTATCCAAAAATACACCAGTACCTTTACCATTAATTGGTGTTTGTTGGTCACTTAATGCTCTAGTGTGTGTTGATGTATAGTTATTTGCATCATCAACATTGTCATAATTGTTAATCGCAATTAAAGTGTTTCTAGTTGCAATTGCGGCTTGTTCTAATTTATTACTTGACATGACTTTTAAATTTTATTTTTTTTATTGTTATCCATGTATTCTATTAAATATCTAATAGAATGCATTTCTTGCTCCATTTCTGATTCTCTAATTTTAAGAACTTCACCAACTCTATCTACATCAGTCGCTTTTCTATTCTTAAAATTGTTCCCACCATCTTTACCTTGCTTTGTCCCTTCAGCATCAATATGCATTCTGGCTGCTTTTGGTCCTCTATCTTTTTGAATTTCAGTTTTTAACTTTTTATTAATCCAATTCAATAGTTTTTTTTCTTCTGGGTTAGGATTTGGATTTTTTTCAAGACGATTCTTTTTTGTTGTTAAATTACTATAACTTATTTTATCACTTTTAAAATGATGTTTAAATTCACCTGGTATAATAACAAAATCACCTTTCTTATCTAAATCTTTATTTTCTTCGTTAATATTCATAAGTTATTGTTTAGAATCATTAATTACATTTAACATCTCTTTTTTATCTTTATCAGATAAATCTGATTTATTAACGATATCCTCAATTTGTTTTAATTTTTCTTCTAAGTCCAAATCTTTTGTTTTTTCAACAATATCTTTATCTTCCTTTTTATCAACTAAAGATTCTAACATTTCAGCTTCAGAAATAGGTTTATTACCATGACTATAAGGTGTTCCACCATAACCATAGTAAAGTGCCCACCAACTTCTTGGTTGTGCATATGTAGCCATTTTATCCGTTGTAGTTGGTAATCCTTTTTCATAATCAGAATTATCATTAAATGATTTAGCTACTGGACCTGTTTGTATATCACTATAACCAGGTTTGAAGTCACCTTCAATAGGTGTTCCATCCATATCAATTAACTCATCCAATTTAATTTCATTGGTAAGAGGCTTATTTTTTTCAAAATATTCTTTAGTGAATCTCATAAATATATTTTAATAATAAATATATTCAAATATCTTAATATTTATAATAAAACATAAATATATGGCTTTTAGAACAAAATTAGATTATTCTGACAATCGACAAATAAAACAAAGAGAGAGAACTGAAACAACTTTATCAGGTACTACAGTTTTTGGTATGCCATTTAGTGCATTAACATCTGGACCTGATTTAACGGCCACGGCACAAACATCACAGTATTTTGGTGTTATTAGTTCGTATTCGGGTAATAGTGCAACAACAGTGTTCACATGGGGTATCCCAGGTGTTTCAGCTGTTGATTCATCTATATCAGCATTAACACCAAGTAATAGTGGTGTATCTCAAAACATATCAGCTATATTTGGTAGTAGTTCTACAACCATAATAGATGGTAATTTAGTTAATTTAACATACTCTGGTGTTAGTGCTTCTAATTTATACCCAATAACGATGTCAGAACCAACCCCAGGCAACTATAGTGGTACTGTTTCGACAGACTTTTTTATTTATAGTGCAGAAACCTTAGATTTTACAGGTAGGACTATTTGGGTTGATAATACTGAAATATTAAGAACTAAAAAATTAATAGTTAGTGATAACCCACAAATTGGATATGTTTTAACTTCAAATTCTGAAGGTATGGCAACTTGGCAATCAGTATCTGCTGTTACATCTGGTACAACATTTTGGTCAGCTTCAACTGGTAATTTTGCTATTGTAACTGAAAGTGCTGGTAATTTGGCTTCTGGTGACTATGCTTTGGCTGAAGGTAATGGTACAACGGCTATCGGGTTGTATTCACATGCTGAAGGTATTGGTACAATAGCTAGTGGTAATAGTTCACATGCTGAAGGTTCGTTTACAGTAGCTGGTGACGATAGCGCACACGCTGAGGGTACATTAACAAAAGCATTGGGTGAATATTCGCATTCAGAAGGTGAGAGTACAACAGCCAGTAGTCAAGGTTCACACGCTGAGGGTTCTAATACAACAGCTAGTGGTTTAAAGTCTCACGCTGAAGGTTCGTTTACAGTAGCTAGTGGTATTACGTCACACGCTGAGGGTAATCAAACAACCGCAAGTGGTAATTACTCACATGCTGAAGGTTCGGGTACAATAGCTAGTGGTGTAACTTCACATGCTGAAGGATTCCAAACAACTGCTGAAAGTGATTATTCACATGCTGAAGGGTATAATACAACAGCTAGTGGTTTATATTCACACGCTGAAGGTAGAGCAACAATAGCTAGCGGTAACTATTCACATGCTCAAGGTTATCAAACATCAACAACTAATCAATATTCACATGCAGAAGGTCAATTTTCAACTGCTAGTGGTATAGGTTCACATGCTGAGGGTGGTCTAACAAGAGCTATTGGTGGTTATTCACATGCTGAAGGTTATGCTACAACAGCTAGTGGTGATGCATCACATGCTGAAGGTAGTTATACAATAGCTAGTGGTCTTATATCACATGCTGAAGGTGAAGGTACAAAAGCTAGTGGTTATACTTCACATGCTGAGGGTTATTATTCACAATCAATTGGTGCTGGTTCGCATGCTGAGGGTGGTTACTTTAATGGTGTTATTATTGTTAGTGGTGGTACAGCTTCTGGTATTAGTTCACATGCTGAAGGTCTTTTAACTACCGCTATTGGGTTTGCTTCACATGTTGAAGGTTATTTATCAACAGCTAGTGGTACTTATTCACATGCTGAAGGTGGTGGCACAATAGCTAGTGGTATTGGTTCACACGCTGAAGGTTATCTAAGTGTAGCGGGTGGTGATTATTCACATGCTGGGGGGTATAATACATATGCTAATTTTGCTTCACATGCTGAAGGTGAACAATCTATCGCTAGTGGTTGGTCATCACATGCTGAAGGTAGATTAACCACAACCATTGGTAATTATTCTCATGCTGAGGGTAGTAATACAACAGCTAGTGGTTTAACATCTCACGCAGAAGGTCAGTCAACGATAGCTGGTGGTATTTCATCTCACGCAGAAGGTAATTCAACAACAGCTAGTGGTAACTATTCACACGCTGGTGGTAGTTCAACAATAGCTATTAGTGATACATCATTTATACATTCAACTAATTCAAGAGTTACTGGTGCTCGTAGTGCTGTTATTGGTGGTCAGAATATAACTGGTTCGACAGCTGACACAGTTTATGTTCCAGATTTAGTAATAGACGGTTTAACATCTACTGACCCAATAGCTACTGATGCAAGTGGTAGAATTGTTGCTGGTGTTTCAGATATTAGATTAAAAAGAAATATTAACACATTACCAACAGCTTTAGATGTTATTAAAAATTTAAGAGGTGTTTCTTTTGAATATACTGAAGAATCGAATATGGGTTCTGGTATTAGATTTGGTTTCATAGCACAAGAGGTTCAGGAAATTGTACCTGAATTAGTTAGAAATAGAGCTAAAAGTGATGGTATGTTAAATCTTAATTATAGTGAAATAATCCCATGGATTGTTGAAGCAATAAAAGAGATGACAGCACCTGATGGTTTAATTTTAGAATCACAAACTATTGCGGCTGAAGATAATAATATTGAATTAAATTACAATGGTACAACTGCAACAGCAATAGGTGGTGGTATATCATTAATAAATGGTGTTAGTTCTGGTATTAATGCTGAATTCAAATTAAATTCAGAGGGTAGTTGGGTTACAAATAATTCAATATCACCACTAAGTTTAATAATTCCTGAATATAGTCCAAGTTCAAGTTTGGATAATTATGGTAAAATTGGTGACATAACTAGAGATGATAACTATTTATATATTAAAGGTAGTGATGGTTGGAAAAGGTCATCACTTGAATTATTTTAATAAAAAATATTAATGGGTAATTTTGTAAATAAAAAAATAGATTTAAAACTTACTGATAGTGAGTATTACGATTTCTATTTGTCTAACGATGAAGTAGGATACGAATGTTGTGCTAATAATGAATCAGCTGAATGCTTTGTTGTTTGGTATGATTTTAATGACCCATTAACATTTAATAATTCTTCGAATTTAGATAAAATTTATTCATTAACTACCTGGACTGGTGCTACAAATACTGGTTATACATTTGATACATTTGGTTTAACTGGATTAGATAATGGTCAATTAATTTATAATAAAGCACCAGGTGATAATAAGAATGTTGGGTTAGTTGATATACTAACTGGTACAACATTAACGATACCAGCAAATGATAATAGGTTAATACTTAATATGGTTACTGGTTCAACACAACAATTTATATACCCAATTGAGTTATATGGTGACCCAACTGCTGGACAAAATATTAAATTATGTGGTGGTTTTTATCAAGGTTATTATAAGTTAGATGGTTCAACATATGAAGTATTACCAACTAGAGTACCTAAAGCTTGGGTTGCTGATTTTTGGTTAAAGAAGACTGAAGATTGTTCTAATTATACTGGAACAACATTGAATGATGTTTACCCAGAAAATAAAGGATTTTTCTTTTATATGGGAACTAGAGCTGAAAATAAGTATTGGAACATCTTCTATGGTAATAATACTGGGTGTACTTTGGATTGTGAAAGTTTATCTGGATGTTCAGATGTGGTAACTACATTTTGTACAGAACCAAAAGAAAGTGATATTCAAATATTTGATTATGATACGGGTTATAATATATATTTGGACCCACCTAGATTAGATATTAAAGTAATAACAAATCAATTCTTAATTTACGGTAGAGCTAGAACTAGTAGCACTAGATGTGGTTCATGTGGTGCACCTAGAGATAGTGATGAATACGGTAGAGAAACCACATGTAGCTTTACTGGTACTAGTATAACAACTGCTGAATTTGTTAGAAAAAAGACTGATGATAGAAACCAATTCTTAATTTACGGTAGAGCTAGAACTAGTAGTACTAGATGTGGTTCTTGTGGTGAGCCTAGAGATAGTGATACTTATGGTAGAGAAACTGTATGTTCATATAGTGGTGATAGTGAAATTTTATTAGAATTAGATAAAAATTTAGATGTATTTGATAATGCAATAGGATTTAGAATTACAGATGATGGTCGTATTGGTTATAGAGCTTTGAAATACTATTGTTCTGGTACCACATCTGGTTCAACAACTGGCGTTACAGTTGATGAGCAATATTCTATGAGTGGTATTGTTCAAAGTGATGTATGGTCAAGAATTACGATTAGATTTGTTGCTGATGAAACTTATACAAAAGAACAACTAAAATGTTTACCAGCTAGAAAGGGTAAATTAATGTTCTATGTTAATTGTAAATTAAAAGCAATATTTAAAGATGTTGATGAATTTGTTGCAAGAAGATTAAACGAATATGAGGGTAAACAAGTTGGTATACCATTTAATATAAGTTTAGGTGGTGGTTCTCAAGGTCTAATGGAAAGTATGACATTTGATGGTCAAGATACTGAAGATTTAGGGTTACTAATTGAGAAGAATTTTGCTGGAACATTTATAGGTCAAATATCACAATTCAAATTCAATATTTGTGATATGAATTGGTGTGATATTAGTGCTGGTTGTTTAGAGCAATGTACTAGATATGACTTGAATTGTTGTGGTGACCCAGACAATGGGTTAATCATTGATGAGAACGGTGATTATATTATTCAAGAAAACGGGTACGGTATTCAATATTAATTTTTATTTTTTTGGGTTTATTATAACTCAACTAATATTTATTAATAAAAATACATAATGGCAAATAAGAAAATATATCAATTCCCTATTGACGCTAATTTATCTGGTGATAATTTGTTTTTAATGTGGGCTGATAATATAACTGCCGTTAGTACTTTATCAGGCGTTACAAATTATATCGCAAATAATATATTAGTTGAGGATATATACGTTACTGGTGGTACATATGATGGTACTGATATAATTCTAACTAGAAATGATAATAATACGGTATCATTCCCTCTACCTATACCTGAAAATAAATGGGTTATTGAATCTGGAACAACTGTAACAGTTAACACAAATTCACAAAGTTTTATTTATGGTGATTTAATTATTGAAGGTTTACTTAATTTAGAAGTTAATTCTAAATTGGTTGTCTTAAATGGTGATATAATATTAAATGGAGGTTCAATAAGTGGTGATGGTACCACACAATTGGTTGAGATACCTATTTTTAATACAGTAACAACTGGTGGAACATACTCTAATGGTACTGCAACATTTACTAACAATACTGGTGGTACATTTAACGTAAATGGATTCTATACTGGTAATACTGAAGTATTTGTGACTGGTGGAACATACTCTAATGGTACTGCAACATTTACTAACAATACTGGTGGTACATTTAACGTAAATGGATTCTATACTGGTAATACTGAAGTATTTATAACTGGTGGAACATACTCTAATGGTACAGCTGAATTTACTAACAATACTGGTGGTACATTCAATGTAGATGGTTTTTATACTGGTAGTACTGAAATATTTATCACTGGTGGTACTTATAACCAAAGTAATGGTACAGCTGAATTTACTAACAATACTGGTGGTACATTTAACGTAAATGGATTCTTAACTGGTTATACAAATTATTATACAACTGGTGCAACTTTAAATGGTACTACACTTAACTTTAATAGAACGGATACTTTGTCAGCTTATACTGTTAATTTAAGTTCTTTAGGTGGTTCAATTAATTATGCTAATGTTATATTCGTTGATGCTACTAATGGTAATGACAGTACTGCTATTACAGGTAGGTTTGATAAACCATGTCAAAGTATATACCAAGCCTCATATTTAGCTTCATTAATCTCAAAAAGTTCAACAAGTAAAGCATTAATTTATATTAGAAAAGGTGGGTATTACTGGAATGGTGCTCTACAAAACTACTTGGATTACTACTCTGAACCTGGTGTTGTATTTACTGGTGGTAGGGTTACTGACCAATCTTATGGTGCAGTTGTAAGTAATTTTTATGGGTATTCAATATTTTCAAATACGGATATATACATATCAGCAGCATCTTCTGTTAATTTTGAATTTGATTATATGTCTAATTCTGGTGCTGCAATCTTAATAATACCAGCATCAGGTACTGCAACTGTTACGGTAAAAGCTAATTATATTTATGCGTCAACTTCTGGTACTGGATATGGTATTACTATACGAAATAATTCCAATGTAACTATGAATGTTTCTAGGGGTATTGAAGCGGTACATAGTACTATTGCATTTAGGAATTTCACTGGGTCAGTAATCATAAATTGCCCTAAAATATATTTAGGGTCTGGAAATATTTATGGTGGTAATTTTAAACAAGCAATAATTGTCTATGATGGTTTATCTACTGGTAGTATAGTAATAAATGGTGATATTGAAAATAGGGATACTGTTAATTACGGTGGGATTGGTTCTATGATTACAACTTGGGCTGGTTCTTCACCTAAAATTAAAATAAATGGTAATATAGTTGGTGGTCCAATTAAAGCTTTAGATGCTGGACAAGGTGGTTATATTGAAGCAAGTGGTATGTTAAGTAGTGAAAATCAATATACTTTATGGGCTTATGGGTCTACTGAACTTATATTTCATAAATGTAGAATTATTAATAAAGGTAATGTTGCTGGTGCACAATGTGTTTCTACAAATAATACCGCTAGAGTATTTTTTAAAGATACATATTTTTATAACACTTTAACAGATTCATCACTAGTTGGTACAAATGGTTTATTATGTAAAATAATTTTAGATGGTTGTCAAGGTTATTCACCAGGTGTGTCTGGATATGCAGTTGAGACTGCCGTTGGTGGTGGGTTATTATATGTTAATAATTCAAGATTTAATAAAGGGTTAAACCCAGCAATTACTGATATATATTCACCAAGTGGCTTTATATTAGATATTAATACATTAGTACCAAATTTTTAAATTATGAATAGTACGATTTTATATGGTAGTAATTTACCCGAATTAACAAACATACTAATGGGTATGGTAACAATGTCAGATAATACATTATCTCAATTTAATAGTAATATTAATGATTTATCTGATTCAGATAAATTTATTATAAATGAATTTACAAATTTAACAAGTTTTAATACTATGGTTAATATTAACAATTCTCCAATATATTTTGATTGTACTATGGTTACACCAAATAATGTTTTAACTGAAATGAGTGATATTGATTATCTAACTTTAAACACAAATGATAGAACAATTGTTAATAATTTTATCACTTTAATTAAAAAATTAAGTAATATATAAAATAATAAGATATTTATATAAAAAAGGAAAAAAAATGGGAAGAATAATTCAACAAAACAATGGTAAAACAACTGTATATATTACAGGTGAGAATATTAATAATATACCAGCATCACCTAACACATATTATGTTGGTGTTGATACAGATGGGTATTATAAACTACTAAACCCTAGTGGGGGTGTTGATGACTTTACTAGTGGTGGTTCATTTACTGGTGGAACTATCACGGGTAATACGGTATTTACAAATGGATTAAGTGCAACTACGTTTTCAGCAACAACTTATTTAAATTTACCACAAGCTGGTGTTGTTGATGTGTCATATAGTGGGTTAACAGACCTAATAACTACTAGTGGGTTATCAAATGGTAGTTACTATTTAATAACAGACTTCCAAACATGTTATGACCAACCTGATTTTGATTATAATAATAGTCCTATTATTAATACAGGTATCACAGGTAATTACAAACAGGGTCCTGTTGAACCTTTAATGGTTCTTGCAACATCAATTAATACAATTTCAAATCAAGCGTATCAGTCAATGTATCCAAATGATAAAATAACGTATGATTGGTCATATTCAACAACTGAAGTTACTGGTGGTGTTGCTTATGGTAGAATTACTGAAAGAGTTGATGAATTCAATAATAGAACTGATTATGACCATAGAACAATTTTATTTAAAAGATATAGATTATACACATATAGACAAGACCAACCTTTAAATGGTACAATAGAAATAACAAGTACTAACCTTAATAATGTAACTGGTACTACAACACAGTTTACAAATTTATCCGTTGGTGATGTTATATATGTACCAGGTATAAACCCAAGTTATTTTGAAGTGGTGCATATATCAGGTGATACTTTAATGTCGATTACTGGTGATACACTTTCTACCTTTGGTGGTGGGTTTGAGTTTTATAAAACAATAGAAGAAACGAATGATTCTAGTGGTTATTTTAACTTTAAAAGAACGAATGTTAAAACAGATGATTTTATAGAATACACAACATTCGGTGACGCAATATCAAATGATTATGCTAAAAATACATATATTGGTAATTACGCTAATAACTACACAAATATCGGTAGTGGAACTTTTATTTTAGCAAACAACGTATTCTTAGAAGGTCAGTATGAAAGTAATAAATTTGGTGATTATTGTTATAACAACACATTTGGAACTGACAACCAAAATAATGTTTGGGGGGATTGGTGTTATGAAAATGTGTCAGTAAACGATATTGATGATTGTATTATAGGTCATTATTTTAATCGTAACTTAATAAATGCAAATTTAACCTCTAACCATATTGGTAATGATTTTAATAATAACCGATTATTGAATGGGAATGGTACTGATTTTGAAGACAACATTATTGGTAATGGTTTTAGTAACAATCTTATTTATCATGGTTTTTATAAAAATGAAATATTAGATAACTTCCAAGATAATACAATTGGTGACTTTGGTAACCTAGATAATTTTGAATTCTATAGAAATTATATTCGTAATAATTTTAACAACAATATTATAAGACAAAATTTCCAAAACAATCAAATTGGTACAAACTACCAAGAGAATACTATTAATGGTGAATCTCAAGGTAATACAATACTTAATGGGTTTAATAATAATACTATTGGTAGTTATTTTAGTGTAAACGAAATTGGTAACGCTTTTAATAATAATACAGTTAATGATAGTTTTAATGAAAATACTACTAAATACAGTTTTTATAATAATGTTATTAGTAATGAATTTAATACCAACGATATAGGTACAAATTTTAGAAGTAATCTACCATCTAACTTAGATTTATTTGGGTGGTCAGACTTATCGACAGTATCAACAAGAACATATGATACTTTTCTTAATTCACTTAATGGTCAAATAGGTAATTATATTTTAGGTAAAGAGTTAGTTATGAGAGTTATCTCTACATCACAATATTTTAAAATTAAATTCACACAATGGACACAAAATGCAAATGGAGGTGGATTCCAATACGAAAGACAAGAAATTACTTCTGGTGGTACATTAGTAGGTAATTTAGTTTTATTTACTAAAACTAATTATGGTTCTGAGGTAGATGTTATTGTTCCAGGTGTTCTTGAAATAACTAGAGGTGTTCAAAATGGTATTTATAACATTGTTTCTGAAGGTTCTTGGAATGGTTCAGTTTCACCAGCAGATACTCAATGGAACTCTATATATACCGAACCTAATAATGGGAAAAATTTTTCTTATAATAAAATAGGAAATGAGTTTCAAGATAACACAATAGGAAATGATTTTGGTTTCGGAGGCAGTCAAGCTCAAGGTAATGTAATAAATGACACTTTTCAGAATAATACGATTGGTCAATTTATGTACAATAATGTTATAGGTAATTACTTTACCAACAATACAATTGGTGATAACTTTGAGGCTAACTCAATTAACAATTATTTTAATAGTAACTCTATTGGAGATGAATTTGAGAATAACACTATTGAGAATTATTTCAATAATAACACTATAGGTAATCAATTTATCAATAACACAATTAAAAACTATTTCATAGGAAACTCTATATTAAATGGTTTTGAAAGTAATGACATAGGCAACTATTTTGGTCAAAATGGGGGTGTCATCCAAAATATAATATTCAATGACTTTAAATATAACAAGATTGGAAATTTCTTCGGTAATGAGTTAAATTTTCCTACAGTAGGTGGGGGAACTGGAACTGATGGTGGTAACATTATAAATGATGGATTCCAATTCAACGAGATAGGTGACAACTGCATTTATTCTGCTTTTAATTTAAATTTTGACAATAATAAAATTGGTAATGATTTTTGGCTTAACGTTTTTGGGTCAAACAACAACAATAATACAATAGGGAATTTATTTGTCGGTAACTCAGGTATTGGTGGATTCCCAACTGAAATTGGTGATAACTTTATATCTAATAATTTGGGTAACTACTCAGCGTTTAACGAAATTGATACTGATTTCCAATATAACAAGGTTGGTCATTTCTTTGGTAACGCTGGTAGTGGAACACAAAACATTATTTCTACTGGATTTAACAATAACAACATCGGTAATTACTTTGGTGATGACGGTTCTAATACTAGTGGGGGTAACGTTATTAATTATGAATTTTACGATAACTTAATTGGTAACAAATTCTATGGTAACCAAGTTGATGCGGAATTTTTTAGAAATGACATCGGAAATGAGTTTTTTACTAATACGTTAAGTGGTGGAGGTGGTAATATATTCCATAATAATGAAATTGGTAATAGATTCAATAACAACAACACTGCTGGAACATTCTATGGTAATAATATTGGTGGTGGTTTTAACAACAATTCAATTGGAACAGACTTTTACAGTAACGAAGTAGGTTTTGGATTTAACAATAACAGTGTTGGTAATAATTTCTGTTCTAATTTTATTAGCTACTATTTTTATGACAATACTATTGGTTCACAATTTTACAATAATAGAATTACAACCGATAATTTCCAACAAAATGTTATTGATAATAGTTTCCAATATAATATAGTAGACTTTTGGGTTAATAGTATTGATTTTACTAGTGGGCCAGCAACACACGTTTATGGTGTATATAATTGTACAATATTCGGTAGACAAGATGGTACACCTAGATTATCTTACTACGATAACTCAGATGTGTTAAACATAACTAACATTGATGCATAATAATAAGAAAATTAAAAAATAAAAATAAAATGGCAAGTGCAAATTTTAATACACAAATACTTTCATCAAATTATGAAAAACAAAATACTGAATATTTTTTAGATGATGTAATAACAAAAGGTTTTAACGGTCCTTATTCGTATAGTTTTACTAATGAAGTCCCTAACGGTGTATCATTAAACGGAGATATATTAACAATAGCGGAAAGATTAACTTTTGTTTTGTCAATAACAGTAAATGCTGGAGATAAAAATAACCCTATATCTGTTATAGCGACAACAAACGTAACTATTGACACCACAAAAGATTATGCTAAAGAAGTAGAAATTCTATTGGATAATCCAAACATGACTCAAAAAGTAACTGACACTAAAAGTAATTGGGCTTCAATTATTGGGAAATTGTAAGGGGTGATAAAGTTCCTAAATAAATTAATTGTAACATATTTATAATAAAAAAGAATAATGCCAAATAATAAACTAATATTAAGGAGTTTAAATAGTCCATGGATTACACCATTTAATGATATCACTACGGGTAGTGTATTGTCTTGGGCTGATGTTGATAATAACTTCATATACTTAAAGGGTGAACTTATATATTCAGCACAAACCTCTGGTACTAATTTAATTTTAAATAAAATTAATGGTAATGATATATTTGTTGATTTAACTCAATTTGAAGCTGAGGGGAATAGATGGCATATACCTTCAGGTACAACTGTTGAAATAGCTAATGGTTATCAAAGTTTTATTTATGGTGACTTATATATTGAAGGGTTGCTTAAATTGAATGATGGTGCTCAATTAGTTGTATTAAACGGTGATATTATACTTAGTGGTGGTAGTATTAGTGGTAATGGTACTACATTATTAGTTGAGTTACCTCAATTTGATACGGTGGTTACTGGAGGTACTTATTCTAACGGTACTGCTACCTTTACTAATAATACAGGTGGTACATTTAACGTAAATGGGTTTTACACTGGTGGTGTTGAAGTATTAGTTACAGGTGGTACTTATTCTAACGGTACTGCTATATTCACTAATAATACGGGTGGTACGTTTAATGTAAATGGATTCTATACTGGTAGTACTGAAATATTTATCACTGGTGGTACTTATAACCAAAGTAATGGTGTCGCTACCTTTACGAATAACACAGGTGGTACATTCAATGTAAATGGATTCTTAACTGGTTATACAAATTATTATACAACTGGGTCAACATTAATTGGTACAGTCGCATATTTTGATAGAACCGATGCATTATCAGCTTATACGTTAGATTTATCTTCAATAGAGTTTACAGGTAATACATCTGGAAATTGTATCGGGGATTTATGGGTTTCTAATTTACACGGTTGCTCACCAATTACAATACATAATTCAATTCAAAGTAGTGGTTCATCAGTTAATAACTCATTTGGAATTGCATTTGGTGAAAATGCGGTTGTAAATGCAGCTGAAATAATAAACACACAAACACCAATAACAATAATTAGTGGTTGTTCATTTACTAATTCAGACCCAAATTATTCATACCCAGCAATTATATTACCTGGTGATGTAACTGCTTCATGGCAAGAATATATATGGAATTTTTGTTCTGAATTTTTAATATCTGGTTCATCTGGAACCGAAATATTAAATGTTGGTTGTAGTGTATATGACATTTATTATGATGGCGTTTCATCAACGTACATAGTTGATTCATCATTAGTTGGTTCAAACTACACATTAATTAGTGGTAATACATTTTATTATGTATCAACTACGTTTCAAAGAACAGCATTTGCATTTGGTAAAGATGTTATTGCAACTGGATTATATTCACATGCTGAAGGTCAAAGTACAACCGCTAGTGGTAATACATCACATGCTGAAGGTCTTCAAACAACAGCTATTGGTAATTATTCACATGCTGAAGGTTATTATACAGACGCTGTTGGTCAAGCATCACATGCTGAAGGTAGTTTAACAACAGCTAGTGGTGGTGCATCACATGCTGAAGGTTTTCAAACAACAGCTATTGGTAATTATTCACATGTTGAAGGTCAAAATACAGCCGCTGTTGGTCAATATTCACATGCTGAAGGATATCAAACAACAGCTAGTGGTATTACGTCACATGCTGAAGGTTTTGTTACAAGAGCTGGTGGTTATGCTTCACATGCTGAGGGTGCAACTACAACCGCTAGTGGTGTTTATTCACATGCTGAAGGTCAATTAACAATAGCTAGTGGTGCTGTATCACATGCTGAGGGTTTTGTTACAAGAGCTAGTGGTAATAATGCACATTCTGAAGGATATCAAACAACAGCTAGTGGTAGTTTTTCACATGCTGAAGGTGCTAATACAACCGCTAGTGGTGCTGTATCACATGCTGAAGGTCAATCAACAATTGCTAGTGGTGCACAATCACATGCTGAAGGTCAAAGTACAACCGCTAGTGGTAACACATCACATGCTGAAGGTATTTCAACAAAGTCTTTTGGTTCTTATTCACATGCTGAAGGTCAATCAACAATTGCTAATGGTGAAGTATCACATGCTGAAGGTTATATTACAATAGCAATTGGTAATTATTCACATGCTGAGGGTGCAACTACAACAGCTAGTGGTACTTATTCACATGCTGAAGGTCAATTAACAATAGCTAGTGGTACTACATCACATGCTGAGGGTTTTGTTACAAGAGCTGGTGGTCAATATTCACATTCTGAAGGGTATCAAACAACAGCTATTGGTACTGCATCACATGCTGAGAATGTAAGTACAAGAGCTACTGGTAGTGGTTCACATGCTGAAGGTAATGGTACAACATCATTTGGTCAAAATTCACATGCTGAGGGTCTTATTACAACATCTGTTGGTAGTTGGTCACATTCTGAAGGTAGATTAACAACAGCTAATGGTCTTGCATCACACACTGAAGGTAATAGTACAATTGCTGGTGGTAATACGGCCCATGCTGAAGGTTCAGGTACAACTACATCAAATATGGCAGCACATGCTGAGGGTTATTTATCAATAGCTAGTGGTTATGTATCACATGCCGAAGGTCAACAAACAACAGCTAATGGTTCTCGTGCACACGCTGAAGGTATTTATACAACAGCTAGTGGTACTTATTCGCATGCTGAAGGGTATCAAACAAATGCTAGTGGTAGTACATCACATGCTGAAGGTACTGGTACAATAGCTGGTAATTATGTGTCACATGCTGAAGGTCATTATACAAAAGCAATGGGTTCAAATTCACATGCTGAAGGTGCAAATACAACTGCTAGTGGTACTGTTTCACATGCTGAAGGTAGTGGTACAATTGTTAGTAGTGCCTATTCACATGGTGAGGGTTATTATACAGTCGCTAGTGGTGCATCGTCACATAGTGAGGGTTCAAATACAACAGCTAGTGGTAGTTATTCACATTCTGAAGGTTATTTTACAAAAGCTCTTGGTAATTTCGGTTCACATGCTGAAGGTTTTTATACAACAGCTAATGGTAATGGTTCACACACTGAAGGTTCAGGTACAACCGCAAGTGGTAAATATTCACATAGTGAAGGTGCCCTTACAACGGCTAGTGGTGATTATTCACATGCTGGTGGTATTAATACAATAGCAAGTACTAATACTTCATTTATACATTCAACTAATTCAAGAGTTACTGGTGCACGTAGTGCGGTATTAGGTGGTCAGAATATAACTGGTGCGACAGCTGATACGGTTTATGTACCTAATTTAAATATTAATTCAACACCAACAAATGATAATTCATTAACACAAGTATTAGTTAGAGCAACAGATGGTACCGTTAAATATAGAACAGTATCACCATACCCATTAAATTATGGTTTATTCTCGCAAACTGGAACTAGTGTGGATGTTACAAATACACTTGTTGAAACCACTTTGATTAATAATGGTACTGGTTCATTATCAATACCAGCAAATGGCTTTAGTGTTGGTGACAGTTTTACTGCTAAACTAATTGGTCATGTATCTTCGGTAAATGGTCATAAATTACGTATTAGGATTAAATCGGGTATTGTTGTTTTGGCTGACACTGGTTCTATTACTATGCCAGTTACAAATATTGAACATTGGAATATAGATATTAATTTTACAGTTAGGGCTATTGGTGCTGCTGGTGTGGCTTCTATAGCATCGGGTGGTATCTTTAATTATACTAAAACATCGAGTAATTCGATTGAAGGTATTGGGTTCAGTAAAATAGAAAGTGCATTATTTGATACAACAATTTCTAATACATTAGAAGTTACTGCACAATGGGACACTGCGAGTGCATCTGATTCAATTTATTCGGAAATATTTACACTAAATAAAACATATTAAAATAAAAATTATGCCAAAATTAACAGATAGAGATATCACTTTAACTAAAATTGTTCGTGCAACATTTTTAAATGACAAATGGGTAATATTAGTAACAGATACTAATAATTACCTATACAATGTATCATTCACAGGTTTAGAATCTGATGATAACAATACAATATTATCTAATACACACACAGCTTTATTAGATGTTGATAAATATGAAGAACCAGTTTTACCAGTTGATATTACTAGGGAAGATATAGTAGGTTCAACACCGAAACTGTAATTTAATATTTATTTTTATTATATTTTTAATATAATAAACTTATGAATTATATTAAGTTTAATTATAAAACAACATTACCTAAAGAGGCAAATGCTCCATCAGTAACTATTGGTGGGGATTTACTTGTTGAATATGATGTAACATTTTATGTTGTAAAATCTGATGGTATGGAAAAGGTAAAATCAGTTAAATGTAAAACTGGTGAAACGGTATATTCAAATATAGTGCAATGGTATATGAATTGGTATACAACTGTTCACCATGATGGGTTATTAGTTGCTGAAAATAGTTTTAACCCAGAAAATTCAGTTATATTTATAAAATTAGATGCATATGCTTTAGGTGATAATATTGCTTGGATACCATACATTGAGGAATTCAGAAAAAAATATAACTGTGTTTTAATTTGTTCAACTTTCTATAATGATTTATTTAAAGATGTTTACCCAAATATTTTATTTGTAGCACCGAATACAAATGTTGATAATGTTTATGCTCAATATTACATAGGTGCATCTAATGATGGTAATCAAAAATATTCACCTGTAGTGGTTGATGAAATGCCATTACAATATGTTGCATCATCAATATTATATTTACCAATGGTTGAGATAAGACCAGAATTGGAAAAACAATTAAGAGATATGAAATTCAATAGAAAATACGTTTGTATTTCTGAATTTGCAAGTCATGAAAAAAAACATTGGAAATGTGAAAATGGTTGGCAAGATGTTGTTGATTATCTAAATTCAATTGATTATGATGTGTTTGTTATATCTAAAGAACCAACTAATCTTACAAATGTAACTGATTTAACTGGTGATAGGTCAATACTTAATCGTGCTCAAACATTACGAAATGCTGAATTTTTCATGGGTGTTAGTTCTGGATTATCATGGTTGTCTTGGGGTGTTGGTACTCATACATTTTTAATTAGTGATGTTACCCAAATGAATCATGAATTTCAATCTAATGTCAGTAGAATATCGGCTAATCCAACTTTAAAAAATGTTAATTATTATGCACCATTTGTTACTAAATCAGAAACTGTTATTAATTCCATAAAAAAATACTTAGAAAGTAAAAGTTAGTGATATTTATAATAAAAAAACTTTATGGATTTCTATATAAATAAAAATTCAACTTTACCTATAATGAAGCTTGATGTTGTTCAAGATGGTAGATATGATGTGAAAAAAATATATGAACTGATACAAAATTCAAATATGTATTTTTCTATGTCTGAATTGGAGACTGGTGTTAAAGTAATTGGTAAAAAACCAGCACTTTGTATTGCCAAACCATCTGACTGTGGTTATGATGAATATTATATAGCATATAAATTTTCAGAAAGAGAAACAAAAAAACCAGGTACTTATGTTGGTCAATTTACTATTGAGTTTTTAGATGGTTATGGTACTTTAATTATGCCTATTAGAGAAGAATTATACATACATATTTTAGACGGTAGTATTAAAAAATAACCTTTTTGTTGCATTTTTAATCTTAATTTAGTAACTTTGTTAACCGTTTGGAAAACGGTTAAAAAATAAAATACCCTTAATCTGTTGTTTTAATTTATTTTACCCCATATATTTGTATAAATAATATCTTATGAGTAAAATAAATTTTGAAGAAATTGAATCATTTCTAGAGGGTAGAGACCCACAAAAATATATTATTGCTATCGAGTCTAATTATAGTGAGAACTATGTTGATTTAGTAATTAATGACCCTGAAACAGGTAAAAGACTTGAGCGACATAATTATAAACCATTTGTTTGGTTGAAACAGGATGCGTCAAATATTTTATATGGTGGTAATAAAACTAGGTTAAGAGAAGCTAGAGCTAAATTCAATATTAAGTTAAAACCATTAAGGGTTAGTGATGAAAGTGGGTTTATACCAGACCGAATGGATAATGGTTATAAATTTATAGCTGAAACAACAAATGGTTATAGTAGTTTAATTGCATTCTTTAAAGAAGGTGGTGTTGATATATGGGGTGATAAATATAAGGGTTTATTTTTAGCATTACCACCATCTGAACAATTTCTAATACAAACTGGTAAGCGTTTATTTAAAGGTATTGATGATTATAATGGGTTGCATAGATTGCAATTTGACTTGGAAACTGCTGGTTTAGATGCTAGCAGACATGAGATTTTCCAAGTTGGTGTAAAAGATAATCATGGATTTGAAATTATATTAGAAACCAAAGGTGATACACCAAAAGAACGAAGAGAATCTGAAAAAGAAAATATTATCGAAATGTTTAAGATAATAGATAGGTTAAAACCAGATTTAATTACAGCTTATAATTCTGAAAACTTTGACTGGCCGTATATCGAAAGACGATGTGAAAGATTATCAATTGATTTTACTCAAATCGTTAAAACATTAAGTCCTAATTCTAAAATAAAAAGAAAGGATTCCCAATTAAAATTAGGTCAAGAAACTATTAACTACCTACAAACTTATATGTGGGGTTATAATATCTTGGATATTTCACATGCTGTTCGTAGAGCGCAAGCAATTAATTCAGATATTAAACAATGGAGTTTGAAGTATATTACTAAATTCTCTAAAGTAGCAAAAACAAATCGTGTTTATGTTCCAGGTGATAAAATCAATTATACATGGGCTGACAAAAGAGATTATTGGTTTAATAATGAAGATGGTTCTTGGGGGTTATTGGATACGTTGCTAGATAAAGAAAGTAATTTATCAGATGAAACTGTGAATAAATTACTCAATGACGGTGGGTTAACTAGGGTTAAAGGTGATTACATAGTTCAACGTTATTTATTAGATGACCTTTGGGAAACTGAACAAGTTGATTATATCTATAATCAAGCATCATTCTTATTAGCTAAGATTTTACCAACTTCTTATATGCGAAGTTCAACAATGGGAACTGCTGGTCAATGGAAGTTGATTATGGCCGCTTGGTCATATGAAAATGGGTTAGGTATTCCTAGTCTTCAACCAAAAAGAGAATTTACAGGTGGTTTATCTAGATTATTAAAAGTTGGGTACGCTGGTAATCGTGGTGTTGTTAAGTTTGACTTTGCAGCCCTATATCCTAAAACACAATTAACTTGGGGAATATTCCCGAATCTTGATATTACTGGTGTAATGGAAGGTTTATTAACATATGTTGTTGATAAACGTGATGAGTTTAAATTCTTAACTGGTGAGCATAAGGATGAATCTAAGCGACTAAAAGAGTTGTTGGATACCAACATGGGTAAATTAACACCAGAGCGCATTGAGAAGGCTAAATCAATGATTACTATTGAATCTAAAAAGAGTTCAGATTACGATAAGAAACAATTACCACTTAAAATTCTAGCTAACTCATGGTTTGGTTCATACGGTGCACCTTATTTGTTCCCATGGGGTGATACAGATTGTGCTGAAGAAACAACATGTAGAGGTAGACAATCATTAAGACTTATGGTTAAATTCTTTAAGGGTAAATATGATTTTGAACCTTTAGTATTAGATACCGATGGTTGTAACTTTATTATTCCAGAAAATATTAATGATATTAAATATATTGTTAAAGCAAGTCATTGGAAAACTGAAAAGTATGAACCAGGAACTGAATTAGTAGGTTTGGATGCTACATTGGCTGAATTTAATGAGACATATATGGAAGGTCGTATGGGTCTTGATATAGATGATATTTACGATGCATCAATCAATTTTAAGCGAAAAAACTATGCAAACAAAATTGATGGTAAGGTTAAGCTTGTTGGTAACAGTATCAAATCAAAATCAATGCCTGTATATATTGAGGAATTTATAAATGAGTGTATTGCTTTGTTACTTGATGGTAAGGGATATGAATTTATTGAATTGTATTATGAGACAGTTAATAAGATTTATAATTATCAGATTCCAGCATTAAAAATTGCATCAAAATCTAGAATTAAAATGACATTAAATAACTACAAAAATGTCTATTGTGGTGAAAAGAATAAAGCTGGTAATTCAAAATCAAGACAAGCCCATATGGAACTTGCAATAGCAAATGATTTGAAGGTTGATATTGGTGATGTTATTTATTATATCAATACTGGTACAGCTAAATCACATAATGATATTAAAGCTACAAAAAATAAAGAGACTGGTTTGGTTGAAGTTGGATTTAATTGTCAGTTAATACCTCAAGAACAAATTGAGAAAAACCCAGATTTATTAGTCGATGATTATAATGTTGCTAAATACTTAGAAAGTTTAAACAATAGAATAAAATCACTATTAGTTTGTTTCGATACTGATATTAGAGATAGAATTTTAATTAGTGTTGAAAAGGATAAGAAGACTAAATTAATGAAACTTCAACAAAGAAGTGTTTTCACTGAATCTGAATGTACACTTGTATCTGGTAAACCATTGGAGCCAGGTGACCAAGATGATTACGAAGATGATTTAATGCGATTAGAAGATAGAGAAATTAAATTCTGGATTTCAGTAAATAAAACACCTAACTTTATCGATGATGCTGATTGGTTACTACTTACTGAAGATTATCTTGAGAGAATGCGAATTGCTAAAGAAGAGGGTATTAAGGAAGAAAAAAGAGAAGTTTTAAATTTATTAAAAAGAATGGAAACTTCTGATTATCATAAAATGATTAATTATAATAAATTGCCTTTGAGACTTGAGTCTATCATTGAGGTTACTAAAGAACATTTAATGTCTATAAAATGGGATGAACCATTATTTAAATCAGCAGCATTATTTGATTACGAAGATGATGCAAAAGAAAGGGCTCTGTGGTATAGTTCAGTAGAACATGGTGCTGATAATATGTATGATATGTGGTTAGATTATAAAGCTGAAATGGAAGCTATGTCTGGTGGAACAATGGAAAAAGAACTTAGGGATTTGGGGGCAACCATATATAATGAAGAAGTGTATAAAGAACATGAGGAATATATGAATGAAGAATTTCCACCTAGTGAAGATAAAATTTCGATTGATGACGATGGTAATGATTGGAACTTCTAAAAATAGAAAAGGGACTCTGAAGTCCCTTTTTTTATTTCATATAAAAACCCATTGGTCTGAATTTTAATGCTCTATTTAGATATTCAGCTTCATTTGCTGCTCTTTCTAATTGTGTTGTACTAGATAACCTTGCTAATCTTTCATCTAACCTTTCTAGTATAGTTCTTCTTTCTTCATTACCTTCAGATAATAATGAATCATAATCCATTGTCTTTTCAGCTTCTGGTGGTCCAACAACTCCTCCGAATTTACCTCTAGTTCTACCTAATGCTCTTTTTGCTTCAGATACAAATAATTGACGTATTAATGTTCTAGTTGGTTCATTGAACTTAGCGAAATCTAATTTAGAAAGTGGAACATCATTTGGTGACATGATAATATCAGGGTTTTGTAATCTACATTCCTCTGGGTTATCAGTATCATAATAGTAATACCACACTTGACAACCAGTTAAATTAATTCCACCACCAACACCTTGATTTCCTATAGCACCACCAAAACTAAATTTAGAACCTGGTGTACTTAATAAATGTAGTAATCTAGTTCCATCTGGACCTTTAGTTATTTTATAAACTAATTCACTTCTTAAAATTCTATTCTTTAAGTTCATGTCAGATGCGGTCAATAAGATGTCATATGCTGGTGCGATAAAGTAACCACCCATACCAGCACCACCCATACCAGCACCCATGGCACCACCACCAGAACCCATTTGAGCAAACCCACCACCTAAACCATAGTTAAGACCACCATAGTTAGCAAATAAAGCTCTATCTGTTGTTGGTGGTGTTACCCATAATACTTCATTAACTTCTCTACCAGCTGGAATCTGATAAACTTGTCTACCAGCTTCTACATTTATATAATCTTTTTTAAGTTCCCATGGACCTCTGGTTTGTAGTCCAACTTGTTTTGAGTATGCGTAAGTATATTGTGTTGAGAAATCTAAACTTCTAACACTTAAGGCAAATGCCATATCAATTGTATCAACATCTTTACCCAATAATGACATCCATTGATGTTCAATTAACCATTCTTGAGTGTATTGTGCATAATCTTCTATTGCAATTTCAAGTAGTACACAAAGTTGGTCATCGTCAAGTTCAATCTTACGATTAGGCCAACCCATAGACACCCTGAATTGTTCAAATATTTTTAATTTTTCGTCTTCATTTACTGCCATGATATCTGATTTATATATAAATATCTAACAATACTATAATCATCAATTAAGTATTTAAAAATTTTAAAGTTAATTTGTAAGCTTCAGCTATTGTTTTGAATGAAGATTCTGGTGCTAAGATTGTTTTATTAACTAAAACAACTGGAACTGACTCTTGTTTAGTCAATTCAAATATTTTTTCAATTTCTTTTTCATTCTCATCAGCCATAACATCAACATAAGTGTATTCAATACCGTTTGTATCAAATAACCCTTTTAATTCTTGACAATAAGGGCAATCTTCAAATCCATATAATTTTACCATTTTTATTCTATTTTATCTTCTATTATATAATCCACAATTTCATCAACTGCGGTTGTGTTATTATCATTTCTTGACATAATTTGATTAATTATGTTTTTCTTTCTATTCAAGGTGTGCCACATTGTGCTAACTATTGTGTTCTCAAATAAGTTATAATAAACTGTAACATTATTTTTTTGACCTAATCTATAACTTCTATCTTCAGCTTGTTCTGAATTACCAGGAACCCAGTCAAATGAATTAAAAACAACATATGTTGACCTTGTTAATGTAATCGCAACACCAGCTGATATAATATTACCTATAAATACCATCGGACCACCTTCCATTTGGAATTTATCTACTGATTTTTGTTTTTCTTTTTCATTTAATTCACCATAATGAATTACACAATTACTACCATAATGTTCAGCTAGTGCGTTTAATTCATCAGTGAAACATGTAAAGATGATTACTTTATGACCTTGTTCTATTACTTCATCAACTAAAGCTATAGTTTCTGGTATAGTTTCCATTGCAATATATTTTCTTAGTAAACCTAATTCAACTAAATCTCTTTGTATAGTACCTTTTTTCTTTTGTTTTTTTCTTTCAAGTAGATAATCTTCCCATAGTGAGTCATATTCTAGTTGTTGTTTGTTTGACATTTTAAAATAATTCGGAACTCGTATTTTGTCTGGCATATCTAAAACTTCATCTTTCATTCTTCTTAATAGAAGATTCCTAGTTTTAATAGATAATTCATCTAAATTTGATGCACCATTGGTAATCCAAATTTTTCTTTTTGTTCTATTCTTTAATGTTGTTGTAATTTGTTTACCTTCACAGTATCTTTGAGCATAGAATTTCCAATTATCAACTAATGGTGATTTAATTAATCGTAATAAGTTATAAAAGTCCATAGGTCTGTTTGCCACAGGTGTTCCTGATAATAACCAAACTCGTTCAATTCCATAATCTACACAAAGTTCAGTCATAATAGCACCACGAATACTTTTATGGTTTCTAAGGTTGTGAGCTTCATCTATAATACACAAATCAAAATTAGAGTTAACTAAATCTCTAATCGGTGGCATACCATCATTTTTATCATCTTTTAATGTGTGGAAATTTTTCAATATATCAAAGTTAATTATTGTAAACTTTGCGTGTGACCATCTCGAACCACTGATTATCGTAATATCTTCTTCTTGTAAGTAATTAATTTCTCTTTGCCAGTTTATTTTTGCTGATGATGGACAAACAATTAATATTTTTTTAGCACCACTTTCAATAGCGGCCACTATTGATTGCATTGATTTACCTAAACCCATATCATCAGCTAGTATTGCACCATTTCTAGTCAATAAGAATTTTATACCTGATTTTTGATGGTCTAATATTTTTCTACCAACTTTACCTTCTGAATCAATAAAGCTGTCTAGTTTCTCATATTTTTCAAAATCAACATCAATATCACATTCTTGGAAATATGGGTCATCAACCACTTGTGTTTTTGGTAAAAAATACATTCCAGACTTTGCTTGTTTTTTAGTTAATTTACCATATACATGATAAGTCTTTTCAGAATCAGCTAACATAAATTCAATTAAAATCCTTTCTGGTTTGAATGTTAATTTCTCATTTTGTTGTAATGATTCACCTAAGAATTCAGTTATATTAACAATTTTATTAATTAACATAGGTTCTTTATCAAAGTTATCCATTACATATTTACTTTGGGTTGGTGTAAGAATTATTTTACCGTCAGCCAATAATTTTTTTTTCATTTTTTTTATATATGGGTTTTTACCTTCATAACCCTTAAGTTTTGAGATTGCTGAATACCCACCTATTTCATCTAAATTTATCAAATCTCATATAGTTAAAATTTAATTGTTATTTGTATCTAAAAATACTATTAAATATAAGGATTTTTAAATAAAAATCAAGATTAAATTGACATTTATATTATTTCAAATATTTATCTATAAAAAACTATGTCGAGACCTAGAATAATACCGATAAATAGAAATGCTAAATTTTTTAGTAGGGATGATTTTGATTTAGAAATTAATATGGGTAGAGAGGCTATTGAGGATGATGGTAATTTTACAATCATACTTTATCGTGTTGATAGAACTCTAACTTCATCAGATGATGTTTATGGTGAATCAACTATGGATGGTATTAGATTTTTACCACCTGTTGAGCTTAGAATAGTACCAATATTAAATGAAGCTGAAAATAAAGCTTATAATAGTGGTTCTGGTTCATTAAGATATTTACAGGATGGTCAATTAACTTTTGGTATTTATGATGCACAACTTGCTGAAATGGATGTTGAATTAAGTTTTGGTGACTATGTTGGTTATGCTGTTAATGAAAGTGAAATGAGATATTTTAGTATCGTTAATGACGGTAGAAAAAATTATGATAATAAACATACGATATTAGGTTACAAAGGTGCATTTAGAACTGTACTTTGCGCACCAATAGATTATAATGAATTCAGAGGAATTTAAAATTTAAAAATAAATTATGGCAGTACCTAAAGGATTTAGAAAAGACATAAAGATTACACGTCAACCAATTGGTTTTGAACAAAGACAAGATATGTTGGATGATATTGCTAGAAAGGGAACTTTTCTACCTAGAGGGGTAATGTATGAAGATATGGATTCAACTGTTATTGAATTTATTGAAAAGGATTTATCAATTACAATTGAAGGTGAAAAGGTACCTGTTTTGTTTTTAACTTTACAAAGGTGGTCTGAATTTAGTCAATCTTGGCAATTTGCCGATAAGTATAAAGATATTAAAATGCCATTTATAACGATTGTAAGACTACCAAACCCACAGGTAGGTAGAAATCAAGCTGGATTGTTTAATATACCTGGTAGAAGGTCTTATACGTATATGAAGATACCAACATTTGAAGGTGGTAGAGTTGGTGTTGATACATATAAGATTCCACAACCAACCTCAGTTGATTTAACTTATGAAGTTAGGTTGTTCTGTAATAGAATGAAAGATTTAAATCAATTAAATCAATTGGTTCAAAAAATGTTTCAGTCTAGACAACATTATGTTCGTGTCAATGGTCATCCAATGCCATTACATTTAGAGAGTATTGGTGATGAAAGTAATATCGATGATTTTGAAAATAGAAGATTTTATGTTCAACCATTTGAGATGGTACTTTATGGTTATATATTAGATGAAAATGATTTTGAGGTAATACCATCTATTAATAGAATATTTGTTGCAATTGAAGTTGATGGTCAAATAAGTAAAGTTAAATTTAAAATATTACCAAGTAGTGTTGATGATGGTGTTATTTATAATTTTATTTTCCAAAAAGGTTCAAACCCATCTCAAAATGTCAATTCATTTTCATTTGTATCTGATTTTGATGGTAGGTTTAATTCAATTGAAAATTTAATCAATATATCCAATATTGAGATTAAATCAAATAATGTGGTAATATTTAATGGTACTACTATTGTTGAACCATTAATGTTTAATAAATGGGATAATATTACAATAACAATAACTAGGACTGATAATAATGGGAATAGTACATTCAGCTTAATCGGAAACTCATTAAATGGATAATTTTTCACAAGGTAATATAAACGTAAATAAGACGTTCATAATTAGTAGCACACCAGTTACTCCGTTTAAACCATGTACTGGTATTACAACTGCTGATATAGTTAGTTGTGATGGAACTATGTCTATTAGATTATCAGCAACAACTGCAACGATAGATGGTAATTTTAATGTTACAGGTGAAACAAGTTTAAATATATTAAAATTACCAAATGTTAGTAACATAATAGGTTCATCTAAATTTTTAGTTTTAGATGCAAATGATAATGTTCATTATCAATCTGGTGGTTCGGATGGTACATCAGGAACCTCTGGCACATCAGGTACTTCTGGGTCAAGTGGAACTAGAGGTACGTCAGGTACGAGTGGTACATCAGGTAGTTCAGCAACTAGTGGTACATCGGGTAGTTCAGCAACTAGCGGAACATCAGGTAGTTCAGCAACAAGTGGAACTAGCGGTACTTCAGGCACGAGGGGAACATCTGGAACTACAGGTACAAGTGGAACAAGTGGTAGTTCAGCAACAAGTGGTACAAGTGGTGGTACTGGTAGTAGTGGTGCTTCTGGTAGTTCGGGTACATCAGGTAGTTCTGCCACAAGTGGAACTTCTGGGACAACTGGAACATCAGGTACAAGTGGTACATCTGGAACTACGGGTACAAGTGGAAGTTCAGCAACAAGTGGTACATCTGGAACTACGGGTACAAGTGGAAGTTCAGCAACAAGTGGTACATCTGGAACTACGGGTACAAGTGGGACTTCGGGTAGTTCGGCTACAAGCGGAACAAGTGGAAGTTCAGCAACAAGTGGTACATCTGGAACTAGTGGTAGTTCTGGTAGTTCGGGTACATCTGGTAGTTCTGGGACAACTGGAACAAGCGGAACAAGTGGAAGTTCAGCAACAAGCGGGACTTCTGGAACTAGTGGTACTAGTGGAACATCAGGTAGTTCAGCCACTTCGGGTACATCAGGAACCTCTGGCACATCAGGTAGTTCTGGGACAACTGGAACAAGTGGTACTAGTGGAACATCAGGTAGTTCAGCCACTTCGGGTACATCAGGAACCTCTGGCACATCAGGTAGTTCTGGGACAACTGGAACAAGTGGTACTTCTGGAACTACTGGTACAAGTGGAACTTCGGGTAGTAGTGGAACAGGATTCAATACTGTACAATTCCCACAAATAACTAGATTATTAACATCTGATGGTACAACAAATGGTGCAATTGCACAATCTGGATTAACGTATGATAATTCAAGGTTAATACTTGATGGTACATTAGTTATGGACACTAATATTATAAGTGGATTAACTACTGGTATCCATGTTTGTTCTTCAATACCAGAAACATTTGGTTATGGTGCTTATTTTGATTATTATGTTATGAGTGGTACTACTATGAGGGTTGGTACAGTTGTGAGTGTTTGGAATGGTATTGGTACTGAATATACTGATACATCTACATTAGATTTAGGTGGTACTACAAATCAAGTTGATTTATCAGTTAGTTTATCTGGTGGTAATGTTAATCTTATTGCAACTATATCAAGTGGTACTTGGACTATTAAAAATGGTGTTAGAGTAATATAATATCTTTTTATCATTTAATTTATAAAATTTTTCAATATAATCTAATATTTATTAGTAAGATTATTTTGGACAGTGAAGAAATAGTTTAATATCTTGGTGAGTAGTCAAACATATATCTTATTGTCCAAAAATAATACTAAACGTATATATTATGTCAAATGAATTTGTAGCCAGAAAAGGTATAATTATTAAGTCGATAAATAGTGGTACAACTGAAAATGAAGTATTAGCTATTGATAATGTTGGTCTTGTAAAAAGTAGAAATATTAATGATTTAATTAATGTTAAAAATTTAGTTACCGTTGGTCTTTCTGGGAGTACTGTAGATTTTAATTCAATTAAAGCGGCGGTTGATAGTATCACTGGTGCTTCGTCAACAAATACTTATGTTGTTGCAGTTGGTCCTGGCGTATTCTATGAAAACACCATAACCATGAAATCATATGTTGATGTTATTGGTGAAAGTGCAACAAATACAATTATACAAGCTATAAATCCAAATGTATCATTAATTATTGGTGCTGACCAATCTATGATTAATAACGTACAAATTCAAGGTTGTACTGGTACTGGTGTTGCGGCTGTATATTATTCATCACCTACAACACCTCAATTAAATGCTATATTTTATGTTGAAAATGTAAGATTTGGTACTAACTATACACATGCTAAAGTTGTTGGTACTTCTGGTGGTAACTGTATTATGCAATGTTCAAATGTAAAATACGGTGGTTATCCATTTACTTTAGGGTTCTATTGTACAAACGATGGTTCAGGTATAGGTAGAATGCAATTAAGAAACGTAACATCAACAAATGGTGGTGTTGCAACAACAGCTGGATTAGTATTCGCTAAGGCTGACCAACCTGGTTGTGCGTTTATTGTTAATGGTTGTTTATTAACAAAGGCAAGCGGTAGTGCTGCTGGTGTTGGGTTCTGGATTGAGAATGGTGCATCTTTAAGATTGACAGGTGTTAATTTTCAAAGATGGGCTACGGGTATTTATGCACCGCAAGTTGGTTCTGCACCAAGTATTGATGCTATTTCACTTAATTTTGAAAACTGTACAAAGGATGTTGATATAATACATTCTGGTGCAATTGGTAAGGTTCAAGGTACTGATAATTTCTTAAAAACAAGAATAAATATAAATTCACCACTTTATGAGGTTGGTCAAGATGCTAGAATAATTACTGTAGCAAAAAAAGGTGCTGATTTTACATCTATAAAATCAGCAGTTGATTATTTAATTGCTAGTGGGTCAACATCTTCTAATAGTAGATATGTTATTCAGGTTGGTCCTGGTCAATTTACAGAAAACGAAATTGATTTAACACAAACACCATACGTAAGTATTGTTGGTAGTAATATCCAAACAACACAAATATTACCAGCAACATCATCACAACATATAATGAAATTAGGAGTTAATAATGAAATATCTTTTTTAAGTCTTAGTGGTTCTGGAGTTGGGTATGCTGGTATTTATGTTTATGATATTGGTGATTTCGGTCAAGCACATAAAATATCATTTTACGATTGCGATACAAATATCTGGGTTGAATCAAACACTCAAGATACTAAGTTTTATGGTGAATATGTTGATTATAATGGTACATATACTTATGGAACAAAAGTTATAGGAAACAACGGTTATGAGGCGTTAGCCAATATGGAAAACTATTTTAACTTCCCAACGGGAGCAAATGTGACTTATTGTAACTATGTATCAGGTAGTGGTGCAACATTAAGTGTTTTTGTTGGTGACAATGCAAGTAATGGTGTTTCAGGTAGTACTGCATACTTTGTTCAAGATGGTGCTGGATTATATTGTAGTACAATTACAATAGATGGTTTTACATATGGCATTAGAAATCCAAATGTGGGAGACCCAATTATGTTTGATATTGATAATGTAAGTATTGTAAATGGGGAATGGGATTTATATGTTGAACAAATTGACACATTTGGTACTTTTGGTGGTAGTTCTAGTCACCAAAAAATATTTACAAACAGTTCTGACATATATTGGTCTTATCTAGATATTGATGATGGTGAATTAGAAATTACAAGAAAAGCTTCTGTAACATTTGCAGACGGAACCCATACAGATTTTACAACTTTAATATTTCAAGGTGGGTCGATGGGTCTAATGGAAGGTGGTACTATTATACTCGATAGTGGATTTACAGTTACAGTAAAAATTGGTTTTGGTTATTTGGCTAAAACACTATCACCTAGTGTTATAGTTAGAATTGATTGGGGTAATTCTCAAATTACTTTATTACCAAATACAAATGATTACATTTATATAAATGAAAATAGTATTTTATCAAGTTCTGGTAGTAGACCAAGTTCAGTAAATAATATAATTTTAGGTAGGGTTGTTACAGATTCAACAGGTGTTGTTTTTATTGATTTAAGTCCATTAAATGCTGACCACACCTCAAATAGATATGGTAATTTATTTAGGGAAGCTTTGGGTCCAATTTATGCTTATGGTTCTATTGTCACAGAAGGAACTACTGGATTTACTTTAGATGTTACCGCTGGTGAGTATTATTATTCAACTAATGTTTATACAACTATCGGTGGTTCACCTATATCATTTTTACAATATCGTAGAGATGGTCTTGGTGGTTGGATTACATCAGGTACAACTATTGTTAATAATACAGATTTTGATAATAATGGTGTTTTATCTGGATTAACTACAAATTATTTTACAAAACACACTCTTTATATTGTTGGTGATGGTTCATATGAAAAATATTTTTTAGTATTAGGTCAAAATGAATATGCAACATTGGTTCAAGCTGAAAATGCTTTATTACCAACACCTCCAACTTTTTTTAATGATTCAGTTGCTCAAATTGCAAACATATATATTCAACAAGGTTTAACAGGTATTACACAATTTGAAGATATTAGACCAGTTATTGGGTTTAAAGCTGGTGGGGTAAATGCATCATCATTACATGCTAACTTATTAGGGCTTTCATCAGATGACCACTTACAATATCTATTAGTTGATGGTGCTAGACCTATGTCTGGAAATTTAAATATGGGTAATAATAATATCGTTAATGTCGATTTATTAGAAACTTCAAATATTAATGTTACTGGATTAACTAATAACCCCACTTTAACTAGATTTATGGTTACAGATACTAATGGTACTGTATATTATAGAAGTGGTGGTTCTGATGGTACGTCTGGTACATCGGGTAGCTCTGGAACTAGCGGTACATCGGGTACAAGTGGAACATCAGGTAGTTCAGCTACAAGTGGAACTAGTGGAACATCAGCAACTTCTGGAACTAGTGGAACAACTGGTACGAGTGGTACTTCAGGTACATCAGCTACAAGTGGAACATCTGGTAGTAGTGGAGCTAACGGTTCAAGTGGAACATCAGGAACATCTGGTACTACGGGAACGTCAGGTAGTTCAGCTACAAGTGGTACATCAGGTTCAAGTGGTGTAAATGGTTCAAGTGGAACAACGGGGACTAGTGGTTCATCTGGTGCTAATGGTTCGTCAGGTACAACAGGAACTTCGGGAACGTCAGGTAGTTCAGCTACAAGTGGTACATCAGGTTCAAGTGGTGCTAACGGTAGTTCGGGTACATCAGGTTCATCTGCAACAAGTGGAACCTCTGGTTCATCTGGAACAACGGGTACATCAGGTAGTAGTGGTGATAATGGTTCAAGTGGAACGTCAGGTACTAGTGGTAGTAGTGGGGTGAATGGTTCATCAGGTACTTCAGGTACAACTGGAACTTCAGGGTCAACTGGTACGAGTGGTACATCAGGTAGTAGTGGTGCTAATGGGTCTTCTGGTACAACTGGAACTAGTGGTAGTAGTGGTGCAAATGGTTCGTCAGGTACAAGTGGTACATCTGGCACATCAGGTAGTAGTGGTGCTAATGGTTCGTCTGGAACTACAGGTACAAGTGGAACTAGTGGAACAACGGGTACATCAGGTAGTAGTGGTGATAATGGTACATCTGGAACATCAGGTACTGGTGTGAGTGGGACTAATGGTACATCTGGAACTAGTGGTACAAGTGGGTCAATATCTGGTTTTGCGGTAACTGGTGATATGGTAGTTGCTCAAGCTAGAAGGACTACATCGTATACGTTAACACTTGCACCAGCATTGATACCTTTTGATGTTACAGATGTTGAAAATGATTCCGCAGTTATCGCTCATGATAACACAAATACTGATAGAATTTATGTTTATGATAGTGGATTATACTCAATACATTACCATTGTGATGTTGCTCAAGGTACCACAACAAACGACTTTGAATTTGCTGTTACTAAAAATGCTTTAACCGTTTTAAATGGTAGTTTGATTCAAGGTAAAAATTCAAGTACGGATAAAATGACTGTTGGTATTACTACTCAAGAAATTTTATCAGCTGGTGATTATGTTTCATTAGCATCACGTTATGTTGCTTCTTCGGGTGGTTTAGTTAATAATGCGGTTTTAAGTGTTACTAAATTAAAAGCAATATATGGTACTTCAGGAACTAGTGGTACATCTGGAACATCGGGTACTAGTGGTGTTGATGGTACATTCTTTGGTACATCGGGTACTAGTGGTGGTATTGGTGTAAGTGGAACTAATGGTACATCTGGTACTAGTGGTGCTGGTGGTGTTACAATAAGTAATAATGTTGATAATTATCTATTAACTGCGACTGGTGTTGCTGGGTCAATTAATGGTGAATCAGCATTAACATTTGATGGTTCAATATTAACATTGCTTGGCGATTTTACACATAATGGTAATAGTTCAACATCAACAGGTAATGCTACAATTACAACACTTGAAACTATCACTTTATCATCTAATAAAGTATATATGATTGAATCAAATGTATTAGCATATGATAGTGTTTTTAATAGAGGTATCACAAGTAAAATACTTGGTAGTTTTATTAATAAAGCTGGTGTTATAACTCAAATTGGTTCACAGGTAATAACACAAAATACGTCATTTTCATCAGCAGCGGTATCGATGTCAATATCTGGTTCAGATATACTAGTACAAGTTACTGGTGAAGCTGCAACATCAATTTCATGGTTTAGTTCAATAATAGTTAGACATACATAAAAAAATAATATGGCAGAATTTAATATAAACAATGGTGTAGTATTTACACCTAAAACAGTGACACAACCATTACCAATTCCTGATGGTGCTTTTTTACAATTAAAAGATAGAGGTGGTAGACTTATGTATGGACAAGTAGGTCCTAGTGGAGTTGATTATTCGTTTCAATCAGGATTATTTGCCAATAAAGTTGGTTATTGGACTGCAAATGGGATAACTGTTGCTACTACTACATTCGGTTTAGGTCCAATGGTAATTACAGGTACAGCAACAGCAGTTGCTTTATCAACTACTAACCTTTTCACCAGAACAAGAAGACTTAAAGTATTATCAGGAACACCCGCTGGTTCATTAACTGGTCAAAGACTTACTTCATTAATTTTAACAATGGGGTCTGGCGCTATATTAACTGGTGGTGGTTTTTATTATGTGGTTAGATTTGGTATATCTGATGCTGCTGCGGTAGCTGGTGCTAGAATGTTTGTTGGTTTAAGAAACATCGCTACTTCACCAGTAAATGTTGAACCATCAACATTAACTAACGTAATTGGCGTTGGTCATGGTGCTGCCGATACAACCTTAAGAATATATTACGGAGGTTCAGCAGCCCAAACACCAATTAATTTAGGGGCATTATTTCCATCAAATACAAGAAGTACTGATTTATATGAGTTAGCTTTATTTAATAGTCCATCTTCAACGAATAGTGTTGGTTATAGGGTTGAGAGATTAAATACTGGTGATGTTGCTATGGGTACGTTAACTGGAGCTGCTGGTGTAGCTTTACCTTTAAATACAGCACTATTATCAAATAACGATTATAGAACTAATAATGCAACAGCTTCAGCTGTTGGTCTTGATTATGTATCTATATATTATGAAACTGATTATTAAACTATGAAATTATTCGACATAAAATTAAATAGATATGAACTATTCGAGGATGGTTTATATATTGAATATGTACCATTAAATGATGAAATAAGAGATTATTTATTTAATGGTAATATGTATCAATTGGTAAATAATTCAATTGATGAAACAATTACATATTATAAACCTATCGTTAGAATTGAGCTTTATAACTTATTACCTGAAGATATAAAACCACAATATATTAATGTACAATATAAGATAACTGATTCAATTATTAACCCTTCTGATATCAATTATGATATATTAGGGTTTCATAAAAAAAGAACAATTTTATACGGTAATTTAATAAAGGTTGAGTATTTTAAAAATTATGATGGTATCACCTATTCTGAATTGATTTTAGAAGAAAATATGGTTTGCATTAGAGATGTTAATGGTTTAATTAAAAATAGAAATTTAAATATAAAATGGTATTTAAGTGATGACACTATTGGTGTTGAGAAAAATATTATAAAATATTATTCAACAGATGAGGCAATACAAGAAGGGTTAGATAGAAGGGGTAATATAATTGCTGATACTAAATCATACACATTATTTCAAATTGGTCAGACACAGTCATTCGATTTATTAAGTGGTGTAAAAACAGAAGTTGATTTATTCATAGATGGGTATACTGACCCGTTAAGAACCGCTATAACCAATTCTACAAAACCATATTTAACACAAACTATTAAGGATGGTATTATTGATAGATTAAGATTAGAATAAAAAAATTAATTATGAAAGAATTTTTTCAAGGAGTTTGGGCTTTAATATGGGCTACAATAGTGAGTTGTTTAATGATAACAATGGGTACTGCGTATTCATTAGGTTATTCTATTTGGTTGACAATAACATTAAAAAAATGGTATGCATTTTTTATATTCTGGTGGCGACTAATAGATGGTGTATTCTTTGCTTTAGGTCATATACTGTATGAGTTAGCATATTCTTTAGATTTAATATGGAATGTGAATGGTGAAATACTTGAAGATTTTATGACAGCTGAAGAAAATACAACATTTACTGATAGAGATATTTCTGTATCAGCAAGTGTTGGTAAATTACAAAAAGAAGGTAAGTTGAATAGATTTGGACTTTGGTTTAGTAGATTATTAAACTTTGCATTTGGTCAAAAACAACATGCTTTAGATGCGTGGGAATACACCCAAGCTAGAAAAGCACTTAGGGAAAAATATTTTAAGAAGAAAACTGATAAAAAGTTTTAATTAATTATATGGTTCATATGATTTTTCTTCAGAAAAGTTTGAACCATACTTTATGTTAATAACTTTTTTAAGTTCAAACCTAATATCATTGGTTATGTAAACTAATCTAGCTAATTCGATAAACGGTTCATCAAATTCTTTATTTTTTTCTTTGATTCTAATATCATCTTCAATATCCCATAATTGTTCATTTATTATTAACAATTGTTCATAATCATGTGTGTTAATATTTAAATCAGTAAATACAATTTTATGTAGGTAATTATACTCATTTTCAATTTTAAATAATTTATCACTATTTGTTATTCTTCTTCTTTTGATATCCAAGATTGATAATTTATCAACTATCTCTCCTATTGAAACTTCTATTTCCATATTTTATCTATTATCTATATATATTATTACTTCAGTGTAATATTCCATGAAGTGTTCGTTGAACAAATCCCATTTAATATTAACACCGTCTATTGAGTACACCTCGTAATTTGTGAACTTAACTAAATAATTATCCCTAAAGTTTATAAATTTAGTTTTTAGTTCTGCTGTTAACAAATGCCATTCACCAACAATCTTTTTAATATTGCTTTGTATATATTCAAGATTTTCATCATTAAATATTGAGTATTCACCACCTTCACAATCAGTCTTTAAAAAATCAATTTTATCCAAATTATATAATTTAATTAATTTTTTAAATGTAATACCTTCCATATGTGTTTCATCACCATATACTTGGTGGTTCTCAATATACGTATTATAATCAGACACACCTTTAAGTATTGGTGTTACTGGGTACCCAACAGTATTTTTAACTAACGTTTCAAACTCTAATTCACTTGGTTCAATAACATAAACATGTTTTGGTTTTTTATCTAATATGGAATATGTAAATGACCCGATACTACCACCAACATCTAAAACTATATCATTTTCCTCAACTTCAAAAAACCTTTCATACATTTTAGTTTCAAAAGTTTCATATGTTATTAAATCTTTGTGGTGTTCACCTTCTGATGTATTCATCCACCCCCAATCAAAGTTATCTAAATTCATTTTAATAATTTTTTAATTTCAGTAATAACCATGTCACCAGTTATTCTTTTATGGCATTCAAATTGTTTATAAGTGTTTTTATGTTCTGGACACCAATTCCAATCACCCTTATCAAATTTATAATTTGGATTATTCCAACAACCGTTACATACTGATTTATTAACAATTCTAGTACAGTTACTTGTAAACTCATGGTCTTCTACTGTAAAATTAGAAATCATAACAACATGTTTTCCAATCGCCCAAGATAACCATGATAAACCAGAGCTAAGTCCGATTAAGAACTCGCTATGGTGAATAACATTCATTGTATTTTCAATTGAGCAGTCTTTTAATTTTTCAACACCTTTATATTTTGACCCTTCTTTGGATACATCGATAACTTTGTAACCATTTTCAATTAAGAAATCAATTACTTCTTGCCAACCAGTTTTATTATTCCAATACTTAAGACCTGATGTTGAATTTGGTGCAATTGTCACATATTTTGTATCGTATGGATTTTCCTTTGGTTTAAAATCAATATCTGGTTTTATTTCAGTAAATTCTAAACCTAAAATATTTGTAGCAGTTTGTTGCAGTGGAATTGTGTTTGGTAATACTGGTTCAGCATCCTCGTCATAAAACCAACCTAATGAATACATAGCGAATAAATTATGCACAGTTACTCCAGGTTCAACAAATTCAATATTAGGGTATGATTCTTTTAATAGTTTGTTCCAGAAAGTTGATAGTATAACTTTGCAATTATGTTTTTTTCTAAATTCTTCAACATAAGGTATCCAAGCAATAGTATCACCTAATGATGATGACTCCATTGTTATAAACACACGTTTATCTGATAAATCTAAAGTATAATCACAAACTAATTCACCTTTACGATAAGCTTTAATATTCCATTCTGTAAAATATTTTCTATTTAACTTGGTCCACATATTACTATTTATGGTTGCTGAATGAACTAATACCATATTATTATCATAAAACTCAACTAAAAACTCATCATCAACATTCCCAATAACTTCAAAAAAAGGATTATTTACAAAATGGTAATTAAATGACATTTGTTCTTTAGGTTTCATTATATTAATTTTAGTGTTTTTTATTTCTTTCAAATACTTTAATCTAGTTTCTTCTGAATTCATATTTCTTTTAATTTTTCAATCATTTTTTCCATTATATCAACATCTTTTTCACCATGGAAAAATAATAAATTTTCTTTACTAGCTGGAACTCTAACCCATTTTGATAACTCTTCTTCATTATCATCAAGACCAACTTTATCATAAATTAAATCAATATTATCTAAACTACCATTAACATAAATGTATGGTAACCCATTTAATATGTTGTATTTCCATAACAAAACATTTAATATTGTTTCTTCATTATATGGTGCATAATGTTCATTATTTTTTAATATTTTTGGGTTTATGCACATCCAATACCACTCATCCATGAAATCGATACAATCTTTACTAGCAATAAAATAACCAGTTTGTCTATATCTTTCACGTACCTTTTGATTAACGCTATATAGTTCACAAGCTGGGTGTTCCAATGTGGTTGTTAAATCTTCTTTAGTTTCAGCACCACCTCTACCATTTGCAAATAAATAATCATAAACACCTTGAACAAAGAATGGGTAACTAAAATCAGTGTATAAGTTAAAGATATTATCAACATTTGGTGTTGCAATCGAATCACTATCAACATATACCGCAATATCTAAATAATTAGTTAAAACATCTTTCATGATTAGTGGTCTTTGTATTAGTAATTTATAGATGTTTGAATTATTTCTATTTATATAAAAGTTAGATTCTGAACTTTCATACATATTAGCATCGTTTTCTAAATTACAAACCCACTTAATTGTTGTTACATTTTCAACATTAACCTTTAAATCAGAATCTAACATATATACATATATTGGTAGATTACTAAATGCTCTAATTGATTTTGCTGCCGCACTAACGATGTTAAAGTATTTAACATTACTGTATAATACATACCCATGCTTTACTAAACTATCATTAATTAATTTTTCATTATCTGGATATCCTTTGTATAAACTATGGTGATGTACGTTAGTATTCATATACGTTAAACCAATTTCTTCTGACACTTGGTATTCTCTTACTGGTGAATCAGTCATAAGTGGTCTATAATCGTTTAATAATGATAATATCGCCTTACTGTATGCAATTGGTCCTGTAGTTCTTAATACGGCCTCTTTACCCGCTCCATCGGTATAGTTTCTAATGTTATCTTCAACTAGTTCTATTGTTTTCTTTAGAAATGGGTGTTCGGGTTTGCATATGATATGCCAATTTTGAAATTCACCAAGTGAATAACCTAATTCATCGGACCAATCTTTACCTGGCCAATGTGACAAAAGATATTCATCGGTATATAATAATGTGTCTTCTAATGGTACTGTTGTTGTGCTTTTAATGTCTAAATAAACCCCACCAACTTTATACATTAATAGATATCTAAAATAGTCAGCTTTAGCTGGGCCATAACTATCATTAATGGTTAAATACAGTTTTAATGTTTCTTCTGGATAATTTTCCTTTATAAAATTTACACAGTCTTCATCATTGTAGAATCTATATTCAAATGTTGGATTCATTTTTTTAAGTTGTTCAACATTATTACTTAATTCAACTGGTAACTCATTTGTTTTATATGTTTGATGTATAATTCTAGGTATCTTTTGTTTTCTTAAAATTATATCACTCATTAGATATTCAACATCATAACCAGTAAATCTTTTTAATAATTTAGTAATTTCCTCTTTATTTGAAACTTCATTATGACATTCAAATTTTATTTTATTTGCTAATAAACCTGGATTCTTTTCACACTCATTTAAATACTCATTTAAAATAACGTGGTCATAACCTTCAGTATCAACTTTTAAATAATCAATACTTTTTACATTATACTTATCAATTAAGGTTGACCAAGTAATAGTTGGTACTTCTTGAATTGTAACTAATTTATCATATAATTCTTTACCAATTTCTTTAACGGTAAATGGATGTGGATTATTTACACTATTACTACCCCTAACCCACCATGGTAAATTATAAGCATCAATATTATTATCTTCTATGTAGTATATATCTATTTTACCTTCTTCATCTGACATAGCAGCTTGTACCTTTTCAACATTTCGTTTATTTGGTAATCTATCGATATAATACTTTATTGGTTCAATACTTATCCCTTTAGTTAGGTTAGTCGATTCTTCAATTAATGTGTCAAAATCTGATGTACCAATCTCAATAAAATCATAATGACCATCATCAACTTCATTCAATTGTAATAAGTCAATCATTTTATTAACATCGGTATCAATATCACCAGTTAAAAAAGAAATACATTCTTCATTATCATATGAACCACAATATGTTTCTAAATTAAACATTAGGATATTTGAGTCATACATTAGTGCTTCTTTAACCACTAATGGATTTAATTCTAGTTTAGATGTGAATAAGAATAAATCACTAGCCATTATAAAATCTTCAGTATTATCTTTCTCTCCCCATATTACACAATTACTTGGTATAGTTTCCATTAATGGTTTCCAATAATCTTGAAAATTACCAGCTTGATTCCCTATAAAATGGAATGTTACATTTTCACCTTCAAATTGTCTAGCTAATTCAAAAGCATAACCTTGGTTTTTGCCTGGAGTAAACAATCCAATATTTATAACATGTTTTGAATTTGGGTCAAGATTTAATTTTTCAATGGCAAGTTCTTGTGATTTATTTTTTTTATCAACTGGATATTCTATAACTGTTGATTCAACACCCAAATCCTCATACATTTTTTTTGAGTATTCAGATACGAATATAAATTTATCAGGTAAGTACTTTTTTAATTGTTTTGAATCGTATGAACTATGTGTTGTTTCAAATATCTTATATTGTCTATTTTCATCATAAAGTTTAGGTAACATGGTTGAATCAATAAAAGTTTCAGATAATTCTTCTATAAAAATTAATTCAGGGTCAAAATCTTCTATAACTTTAAGTAGGTTAAATTTATCATCACCAAGAGAAATAAATTTATCACCTAATAAATTAATTATCTTATTTCTTTGAACTACGAAGTCTGGTGATAAAAAATTATATTCAACACATACAACATTATAATCAAGCATTAATAGTTCAATTTTATTTAATGTAAACTGAGGTGCACCACCTGTTGATAAGTGAGATGTTATTATTAATAAATTATTTTTAACCATGAGTTAAATATAGTATTAATTTTTTTAAAAATAAATATAAAATACAGTCTTATTATAAAGTCTTTAATATTTATATATAAAATTATATTATGTCTATTTCTTATATTATTAACAACAATGATTCTACATTAACGGGTCAAACCATTTTTGGTGCATTATCACAAGGTAGTGGTGCAATATCTAGTGGTATTAATTCACATGCTGAAGGTCAAGATACAACAGCTATTGGTACTAGTTCACATACCGAAGGTAGTTTTACAACAGCTATTGGTAATTCATCACATGCTGAAGGTGATTATACAATAACTAGTGGTGATTCATCACATGCTGAAGGTGCTAATACAACCGCTAGTGGTGTTTATTCACATGCTGAAGGTAATTTAACAATAGCCAGTGGTATTACATCACATGCTGAAGGATATCAATCAACAGCTAGTGGTGATTATGGTTCTCATGCTGAAGGTGCAAATACAATAGCGATTGGTAATCAGTCACATGCTGAAGGTGCAACTACAACGGCTAGTGGTAGTGCGTCACATGCTGAAGGTTCTAATACGACTGCTATTGGTGATTATTCACATAGTGAGGGATATGGAACGATAGCTAGTGGTAATACATCACATGCTGAAGGTAGTTTTACAACCGCTATTGGTGATTATTCACATAGTGAGGGATATGGAACGATAGCTAGTGGTAATACATCACATGCTGAAGGTACTGGTACACTTGCTAGTGGTATTTATTCACATGCTGAAGGTAATTTAACAACAGCTAGTGGTGCTGCATCACATGCTGAGGGTAGTTATGCAACTGCTAGTGGTAATTATTCACATGCTGAAGGTCAAGGTACAACTGCTAGTGGTGATTATTCACATGTTGAGGGTTCACTTACAACTGCTAGTGGTATTTTTTCACACGCTGAAGGTGGTTTAACAATAGCTAGTGGTTATCTATCACATTCTGAAGGTTCTGGTACAACTGCTAGTGGTACAGCGTCACATGTTGAAGGTGATAGAACAATAGCTAGTGGTACCACATCGCATGCTGAGGGTAGTTTAACAAGAGCTTTTGGTGATTATTCACATGCTGAAGGGTATCAAACAACTGCTAGTGGTTATTATTCACATTCTCAAGGTTATATTACATTAGCTAGTGGTCAAAATTCACATGCTGAAGGTCAGCAAACCTCAGCAACAACATATAATACACACGCTGAAGGTATTGGTACACTTGCTAGTGGTACGGGTTCACACGCTGAAGGTTATGGTACCAAAGCAACTGGAATTAATTCACATTCACAAAATTTATATACAATAGCATCTGGGTTTCATTCACATGCGGGTGGTTCAGGTTCAACCGCAACTGGTATCGTATCATTCGTTCATTCATCTAATTCAACAATAAGTGGTGATAGAAGTGCTATTATTGGTGGTCAAGGTATAACTGGTTCAGCTGCTGATACTGTTTATGTTCCAGATTTTGTAATTAAAAAAACAGCATCAGTTCCAACAAGTTCAGCAGATACTGTTGGTGAAAATGGTTCTATAACATGGGATAATACTCATTTTTATTGGAAAGCGAATGGTCAATGGTTGAGGGTTTCGGGTTCAACATTCTAATAATGTAAATATTTTATAAAAATAATAAAGGGGTCTTATAACCCCTTTTTTGTTTTATTCACCATACAAGTCTTTTGGTTTAATACATTTTTCTTTAATTAATTTTTCCACGTATGCAAACATTTTTAAACCATTTTCTTCACAGTAATCTTTAAGGATTTTATGGGTATTGGGTGTTATTTTAAGGTTTTTAGTTCGTTTCATAATCCTTTTTTTTATAAATATGACAAAAGTAAGTTATTTGTCATACTATTTTTTGTTGTAAAACAACAAAAAGAAATTTTTCGATTTTTACTATATATTTATTATAAAAATGACTCAAGATAATAATTAATTAAAAAAAGTAAATAATGGCAGAGAAAGTATTCGTCAGTCCAGGTGTCTATACATCAGAAAAAGACTTAACATTCGTTACACGACAAGTGGGTGTAACAACATTGGGATTGGTTGGTGAAACAACGCAAGGTCCAGCATTCCAACCTATCTTCGTATCAAACTACGATGAATTTAGGTCTTTCTTCGGTGGCTTAGATGCTACTAGAGTAAAAGATACGGGTGCACCAAAATATGAATTACCATATATTGCAAAATCATATTTATCACAATCTAACCAATTGTTTGTAACTAGAGTATTAGGTTTCTCTGGTTATGATGCTGGTTTAGCTTGGGGTATAACGTTAAGTGCTGCTTTAGACCCAAATACAATTGATGTTGTGTCTGCAACTTCATATTCACCATTAATTTCATTTACAGCTGATTCAACTGGTACTATAACTAGTTTAGTTTCTAGTGATTCAGTTATTCAAAGTTTATGGGATAATGGTTTAATCGGTTTAGATTATTTAGCTGCATCATCACTTGGTCCAGTTGCTCCAGTTCCTTTAACATTTGAAAAAATAGGTGTTGCTTTCCAAGGTGCTGAAATTCCTAATTTTGTTGTAACTTCGATAGTAACAAATACTAATGGAACAACTGGTGTAACATCTGGTGATACTATTGTTTATTCTGGTGCTGGTTATTCTAATGTTGAAAACAAGGTAGTTGCATTATTAAGGTCTAGAGGTAGATACAATGGTTCTGAACAATTAGTATTCGAAGTTTCTGCAAATACACAAGTTGATTTTGCAACAACACCTTTAAATGCTGAAACAGACCCTTATGGTGATTTCGCAATCGAAGGTACTTCAAATATTTCAGGTATATTTAGATATGATTTATCATTTGATAAAACTAAAAAGAATTACATCACTAGAGTATTGGGTAGAAATGCACAAGATGGTAAAACAGCACTATTTGTTGAAGAGATATTTGAAAACATGTTCAGTGATTATGTTACTAACGATGAAGTGTTAGGGATTAACATTACAGATTTAGTTAACTACAATAGAGCATTTGATGATTATAAGAAAGAATTCCAACCAGCGGTAACTCCTTGGGTTGTATCTGAACTTCGTGGTTCAAACTTATTAAGATTATTTAGACTTTGGACTATTTCTGATGGTGATTCAGCAAACAAACAATTTAAGATTTCAATTAGAAACATCCAACCAGATGTTAAAGAATTTGATTTAATTGTTAGAAGTTATTATGATACTGATGCAAGACCAAATATATTGGAAGCTTATTCAAGATGTTCAATGAACCCAGCTTCAAATAACTATATTGCTAAAAGAATTGGTACATTGGATGGTGAATTTCCATCAATGTCTAGTTATATCTTAGTTGATATGGAAACTGGTTCTGATACTTCAGATGCTTTCCCAGCTGGATTTATTGGTTACCCATTAAGAGATTATACTGAAAATAATAATACAACTGTTCAAGCACCAACAATTGAATATAAGAAAACATATGGTTCATTTGAAAACAAACGTAAATATTATTTAGGTTTAACTGATACTAAGGGTATTGACCAAGACTTCTTTGATTATAAAGGTGTTCCAGATAGTACAACTATCGATATGTGGACTGGTATGACAAATGGTTTCCACATGGATGTTAATGCTAGTGCCGCTACAATTGATAACGTATTTATTACTGTAAACACAACTGGTGGTACTTATAGCCCAATATACACATTTGATACGGGATGTTGTGTATTCCAAAATGATTTCCAATTACAAGGTACTTCATATGAAAAATTATACTCACGTAAATTTACATTTGTACCTTACGGTGGATTTGATGGTTGGGACCCATATAGAACAAGAAGAACAAATACAGACCCTTATTTAATTAACGGTACTAAAGGTTCAGTTGGTTTAATTAACGGTACATTCGCTAATAGAACATTAAGTAATGGTGACCCAGGTATCACATCTGATTACTACGCATACTTAGAAGCTATTTGGACATTTAAAAATCCAGAAGCAACAAATATTAACGTATTCTCAACTCCAGGTGTTGATACATTTAACAATACTAACTTAGTTGAAGAAGCAATTGAAATGGTTGAACAAGATAGAGCTGACTCTTTATACATTGTTACAACTCCTGATACTGATGCTGGTGGTGAAGTTTTATTACCAGAAGATGTTGCTGACCAATTATATGGTCAATACGATAGTAACTATACTTGTACATACTGGCCTTGGATTCAAATTAACGATGCTGAGAACAATGTTTACATATATGTTCCACCAACAAGAGATGTGGTTAGAAACATTGCATTGACAGATAATATCGCATTTCCATGGTTTGCTGTAGCTGGTGTTCAAAGAGGTGATGTTGATGCTATCAAGGCAAGAGTTAAATTGACTTTGGGTGAGAGAGATACATTATACGAAAATAGAATAAACCCAATTGCAACGTTTGCATCTGAAGGTATTAAGATATGGGGTAACAAAACATTACAAGTTAAAGAAAGTGCTCTTGACAGAATCAATGTTAGAAGATTGTTACTACAAGCTAGAAAACTTATTTCTGCTGTTGCAATTAGATTATTATTTGAACAAAACGATGATATCGTTAGAAATCAATTCTTAAGCTTGGTTAACCCAATTTTGGATAACATTAGAAGTGAAAGAGGTTTAACTGACTTTAGGGTAGTATTGGATTCAAGTCCAGAATCAATAGATAGAAATGAATTACTTGGTAGAATTTTCTTGAAGCCAACTAGAGCATTAGAATTTATATGTGTAGAATTTAATATCGTACCAACTGGTGCATCATTTGATGATATCTAAAAATAATTAATAAAAAGGGTTATTTATTTAACCCTTTTTTTTAAAAAAATAGAATCATTAATATTTATAATAAAAGATAACAAAAAGAATTAAAAAAATAAAAGAACATGGCTGATTTATTGATGAAAATGCCCGTACCTTATGAGCCTAAAAAGAAGAATAGATGGCTTTTAAGATTTCCAGCTGATTTAGGTATACAAGAATGGTGGTTAGCGTCTGCCTCAAGACCTTCTATAACACAAAATGAGGTTGAAATACCTTTCCTAAACACATCTACTTGGGTAATCGGTAGATTTACATGGGAATCTATAAGTGTGACGTTTAGAGACCCTATTGGGCCATCTGCTGCTCAAGCTATTATGGAATGGGTTCGTTTACAATCTGAATCTATTACAGGTAGACAGGGTTATGCTGCTGGTTACAAAAAAGATATTGAATTAGAGATGTTGGACCCAACTGGAGTTGTTATTGAAAAATGGCAATTGCAAGGTACAATGTTGACGAATGTTAACTTTGGTGACTTATCGATGGATGATGATGGTATCGCAGATATCACAGCTGACATGAGATTTGACAGAGCTATACTTTTGTTCTAGCAGAATTACTTTATCAAAAAGAATTAATTAAAAATATCAATTAAACCTATAAGTAATTATAGGTTTTTTTGTTTTTTATTAGATATTTATAATAAAATTCAAATGAGAAAAAGTGATAAAAAACATAATATGTCTAAAGTTAATTTATTAGCCGAACAAAGATATTTGGAATCAAAAGGTATAATAACTGAATCATTTCATAAACCAGATGGTACACCTATTGGTGTTGACAGTATGCACAGACCAGTAAATGAAGACCCAATTGGTGTTAATAATGAATTAATGGTGATTAAAAGACAAATTGAAGATTTAAAACCAAATTTTACAATTAATTTTGATGCTTTGAAAGTTATAGGTTTAGATTTGGAGATAACTTATGATTTAAATAGTAAACTTTATAAAGTTAGAAATAGTATTACTGGTAAATATTATGTTAATAACATATTACATACTCAATGTGTTGATTGTGAATTTAGAACTCCTGATGAAGTTATTAAATTTATTAGACGTAAAGCTGAAGGTGGTGCTGTTAAATTAATGCCTCAACAAAATGAAGGTGTTGAAGAAGGTGATTTGGGTGCATATAGAAGTAATTTACAAAATACTGGTAACTATCCATGGACAACTTATTTAGGTAATAAAGAAAAAGGTGAATCTGACAAAAAACAAAATATTAAAGATAAGGAAGGGTTCGAAAATGAATTTAAAAAAAGTTACGCTGGGCAAACAATTGAAACAACTAACGGATTATATACCTTTTTTGATATAAAATATAAAAATAATTATGGTAATTATGATTTGATATTTACAAAACCTAAAGGTGAAAATGATTGGAGTGGTGCTAATCTTTTTATAACATATGACCAAACACTGGGTTATTATATTGATGAGTATAAAGGTATCAAATTAACTGATGCTGACTCAGAAGAAAAAGTAATAGAAATGCTAAGTTATAATAAATAACATAAAACCACTTTTAAAAGTGGTTTTTTTATTTTATGTTATTTACAAAAAAACTTATTATGGTATATTTATTTTTGAGTTATAAAAATAATATTAATAAATAAGTTTTAATTATGGAAAACAGACCAAAAGTCTTCCCAACGGCAGACCAAATTGCCGCAGCAAATCAAACTGGGGTGCAAATCGCAAAAGAGCAAGAAGAAACAATAATGAATAATCAGGTGTCTTCTGGTGAAATAGAGGCGGCAACTGAAATGGCTAGAAGAACAGCTGAACAATTACGATTAAGAGAGGAATCCTTAAAATCATCAAATCAAGATGTTGCTCAAGAAGTATTAAACCCAAGAGTTGAAGTACAACAACACACAATGAAAAGTCCAATGGAAAATTTAAAACCACAAATCAACACTAATAGAGATATTGAAATAGCTCAAATTAGTCAACCACAAATGAATCAACCTTATGATATCATTCCATTACCAAGTGAAGGTAAGTTATATAGAAATAAAAAAGGTAAAATTAAAGTTTCATTCTTAACTGCGGCTGATGAAAATATTTTAACATCACCAAACTTACTTGAGAGTGGTGATTTCTTAGAAATATTATTAAATAGAAAAATATTAGAACCAGAATTAAGATATAATGATTTGATACCTGGTGATAGAGATGCTATTATGGTTTGGCTTAGAGCTACTGGTTATGGTGAAATGTATCCAGTTACAATTTTAGATGAAAATGATAAACCATTTGAAACTGAAGTTGATTTAACTAAACTTAAAGTTAAACATTTATCAGTTGAGCCAGATGGTGAGGGGTTGTTTACATTTACATTACCTTTATCAAAATCAACTGTTAAATTTAAATTATTGACAGTTGGTGAAATTAGTGAGCTTGAAAAGTTAGCATTATTTTTAAAAGAAGAAAATAATTTAATTAATACTGAATCAACATTATTACTTGAGTCTCAGGTTGTTGAAATTGATGGAAATAGAGATAAAAACTATATTTCTGAATTTATTGATACAATGAGAATCATGGATAGTAAAAAATTAAAAACCTATATGTCAGAATTAGATTGTGGTATTGATATGAACATTACGTTCGGGACCCCTGGGGGAGGGTCCGTTACTAGGTTTCTTCCCTTTACGGTCAAGTTTTTTTGGCCTGACTTTAACATATAAAAATTACCTATTAGAGGAAATTTATTATTGTGTTAAACATATTGGGTTTACGTATTCAGATGTTTTAAATATGTCAGTTTACGAAAGGAGACAGTATTTATCACATTTGTTAAATGAAAATAATAGAAAAACTGAAGCTTTAGAAGAGCAAAAAGAGGAAATAAACAACAAAGGTGCTAAAGGTACCAGGTCAACTAAAGTTAGTGGTGACCAATTAAAAGCAAGATTAAAATCAGGAGAAATACCCAACCAGTAAATTAGTTGGGTATTTTTCTTTAGATTAGATATTTATTAATAGTAACTATTTTAATAATGAAGATAATAATTAATGAATGGCGATTTTTGGTATCTAAAGGTTTAATAACCGAAGAAAAGTATCAAGATGTAATTAAAAAGCTTAAAGTAGGTGATAAATTAGAATATACTGATGATAAGGGTACTAACCTTTCATTTGAAGTGATATTTAATGATAGTGGTCAAGTTTATTTAAAGAACTTGGATAGTGGTGTTTATAAGAATAATTATTTTTTTATAACTATTACTGATTTATCAAAAGATGATTTGACATTTAAAACTATTAATGTCCCTAAAAATTTACCAGATAACCTTAAAGGTGAAACTAATGATTCAGTAAAATTAAAAGAGTTATTAAAATCATTTCCAATTAATACATGGCGAAGTTCAACATTTAAAAATATATCAAAACTTAATATGGGTGGTGATACTATTGATATTGAGAAACCTGATGCTGAAGATGAAAAATTTAAAGATTACGTAAAGGTAAGAGATATTAATCCATTTTTAGATGAATTAAAAAGTTTAAAACCTGGTAATGTATATAAACTAGTATTATCAAATGGTGGTACAATAAGTTTAAATTTAATTGATAATAAGGATGATAGTCTGTTCTTTGAGCATGATGGTTTAACTGGTCCAGCAAAATCATATAGTGATTTAATTAACGCTGAATTGATGCTTGATATTGATTCTAATTCAGTTCAACAAATGGTATCATCAACAACTGATGATGAGAATGTTGATTCAGTATACAATATTACTTTTAAAAAAATAGTTAAAGGTCAGGATGATGAAAACAATAGGTCATATAAAAAAATCTTAATTAAGAATATTATAGATATTGACTTAACTGGTAAGTCAGATAAAGAAGATGGTGAAGAAAAAATGTCTGGTGATACAAAGGATATAAAAGATATATCTGATGAGGAAATTGATGATATGTCACCAGAGGATATAACTAGTATGGTTTTGAATGACCCCACATTTAAAGCTGCATTTTTATCTAAACCAGGATTTTGGAAAAAACTAGTGGGTGGTAAACCTAAAGGAATATTGGCCGCTAAAAAAATATTAAAGAATTTTAATGAATTTGGTGGTAGGTCTGGTGATGATAAAGAAAAAGATTTAGTTGTTGATTTCTTTAAAAATAACCAAGAATATTTTGTACAGTTATTAGATAAAACATTTAGTAGAGGTGAGGTAATATTAGATATTACAAAAAAATATAAAGTTAAAACAAAGAAAAGAACAAATGTTGATGGTGGTGTAACTGTTTTTCTTTACGGTAAAGGATTTATGTTTAAAATAAATTCAATTTACGGTGATACTAAAAATGACTTTAGAGCTACATTAATAATAGATTATAATACCGATAATGAATATCGTGAAAATAGAACAATAAGAGTTACTGACGCTTACTAATTATGGCAAAATACGAATTTGATAAGAAAAAATTTGAGGAGTGGAAACAAGCTCAAAAGGAATCTGCTGAACTTCAGGAAAAGATGAACAGTAACCTTAATGGTTATATGGAAGGTGTTAAAAAATTAACTGAACTACAAAAAAACTTACAATTTATTGAGCAAAAAGTCGCTCAATTAAAAAAAGAACAACTTAAAGCTGAAAATGATTTATTAGAAAATACTAAAAAACTTAATAAAGCAACAGCAGACGGTGATGCTAATGAAATAAAAGCACTTAAAGAAAAGGAAAAAGAATTAAAAAAAATAATTGCAGCTAAAAAAGAAGGTGTAGATATAACTGAAAAAGAATTAGGTTTACTTAAGCAACAAACAGCTGAGTTAACTGAACAAGTAAAACAAACTAGTTTAATAAGCGCTGGATTAGGTTCAGCAGTTGGTTTTTTAGGTAAAGTACCAGGTTTAATCACTAAAGGTTTCGGTATGCTTAAGGGTACTGGAATCTTTGAAATGGACAAAGCTATATTAAATGCTAATAAAAGCATGGCTGGTTCTGAAAAAACATTTAACAATCTTTATAATACTATTAAAGATTCTGCTAAAACAACCACAATGTGGGGTGTTGGTGTTAAGGATTTGGCTGTTATGCAACAAGGTTATAGTGAAGCTATTGGAAAGTCGGTGATGTTGACTGAAGATGGTTATAAGGCTATGGCTGGTATGGCTGAAGGTACTGGGTTAGGTAAGGAATTTGCTGTTGGTATGGCTGCTGAAATGGATAAATTTAACATTTCAGCTGAAAGGTCTGGCTCAATAGTTGAGATGACTATGAATAAAGCTGCTAAACTTGGTGTAAATGGTGCCGCTGCATTAAAGTCATTACAAAACAATTTAAAATTAGCACAAAGATTTAATTTTAAAGGTGGTATTGCTGGTTTAGCTAAGTTATCAGTTGAAGCTACTAGATTAAAATTAGATATGCAAGGTATTGCTGGTATGGCTGAAAAAGTATTTAGACCAGAAGGTGCAATAGAAATGGCCGCTCAATTAACAACAATGGGTGGTGAATTTGCTAAACTAGGTGACCCGATGACATTACTATTTAAAAGTAGAAATGATATGGCTGGATTTTCTAAAGATGTTGGTAAAGCTTCTGCTGAATTTATTGAATTTAATAAAGAGACTGGTGAATTTAATATTAAAGCTGGTTTGGCTGCTGATAGAATGCGTGAGATATCAACAATAACTGGTATAGCTGTTGAGGAGTTAAAAGAAATGGGTTCGGCTCAACTTAAAATTGTGGAAGTTGGTAAAAATCTTAAATCTGGTATTTTTGGTGAAGAAGATACTCAACTAATAAGTTCATTTGCTAAATTTAAAGATGGTAAATGGAAAATAGAAGCTGGTAGCTTTAGTAAAGATTTAAAAGATTTAAATAAAAATGATATTGCAAGGATTAAAGCTGAGGATAAAACATTACAGGAAAGAGCTGAATTTGGTAGGTCTTTTGATGAAACTATACAAGACTTAATTTTAATGGTAAAAGAAATGTTATTACCATTAGCTAAATCTTTAAGAGAAAATTTTGGTGAAAGAGTTAAAGAATTAGCTAAATGGTTTAATAGTTCAGAATTTAGAGATATGGTCGAAGGTGTTATTAAGGGTGTTGGTGATTTTATAAAATATATTAGTGATTTTATGAAAAATAATCCAATAACAGCGGCAGTTACTGCTGGTGCGGCAATATTTGGTGGTTCTATTTTAAAATATCTTGGCGAGTCAGCAATGTGGTTGTTGAATGGTAAATTATTAGGTATGGGATTCAATTCAGTAGCTAGTGGTGGAGGTGGTGGCGGTGGTTCTATGCTTGATATGTTGGATATGGGTGACGGAAAAGGAAAGGGTAAATCAGGTAAAATGGGTAGATTTGGTAAAATTGGTAAATTTTTAAAAGGTCCTGGTGGTGCTGGTCTTCTTGCTGGTGGTTTTGCTGCTTATGATGAATATAGTGAAAATGCTGCTACGGGTATGAGTGGTGGTGAAAATGCTGGTAGAACTGTATCGAAAGGTGGTGGCGCAATGGGTGGTGCTGCTGCTGGTGCTGCAATGGGTGCTATTGGTGGCCCTGTTGGTGTTTTACTTGGTGGTATAATTGGTGGTATTGCTGGTAGTGCATTAGGTGAAGAAATTGGTGATGCAATATGGGGCAATGAAAATGCAACCGCAGTTTCAGCTGGTAGAGGTAAAAATAAAGCTGGTGATTTCAAAAGTGTTGGTATGCAAGATGGTATTATGTTTCACCCGCAAGATAAATTCTTAAAAGTAAATGATGCTATTACAATTGCTGGAACTCAAGCTGGTGGTAATGCTAAATTAGCTGAAAAAATGGGTAATGGGGGTTCATCAAATGAAACAACACATAAATTTAATGATTTAAATATTAAAATATCAGTTGATGCACCTAGTGATTCTAAATTTTGGGAAAGTATCGTAAATCAACCAGATATAATGAAAAAAATAACTCAAGGTGTTCATATAAGTAGTGAAGAAGCATCAAGTGGTGGCAAAGTTACTGGTAGTGGACCTAAACGAAGAGGTAAATAAATATGTTAATTTTTTGTTAAAATTATAAAAAAAGTTGTTATTTAATAAATAAATCAGTTTATTTACATTGTCTTAAATGGATAAATAATATATTAATATAATATATATAATAATTAATAAAGTAATATATATAATAAAATAATAATATATATTATAATATAATAATTAATAAAGTAATATATATTATAAAAGTTATTTATTTTTTCAAAATTTTTATTACCATAGTATTTATATATAAAGAATTAATACTATGCCAAATTCAATAAATTCACTATCACCTTCCTTTAGGGATTATTTATTACTTAAGAATTTAGTAACAGATACTGTAATTGATAATGGTTTACAATCATTATTAGGTGGTATTGGTTATCCAGTTGAAGTAGAAACGTTACCAATTGCGGTTCAACCGTCAAATAGTATTGATAATACTGGTACTATATATCAAGAATTAAATACTATATTAAATACTTTTCAAGGTACTACTGATGATTACTCTCAAACTAATATTATATTAAATCAATCAACAAATAGTGTAATAGGTAATCAAGGTCTTTATTCAAATTCAAATGAATTATTAAATGGTCAATTTTTAGCTAATGGTAATTTAACTAATAGTTCTGATGTTAGAGAAGGTATGACATCTAAAAATATATATGTTGATGTACCTAAACAATCAGTTATTGATTTAAATACACAACCAGTACCAACTTTTCAAAATCTTAAATCATATATTGATGAGAATAATAATTTAAATATAGGTGGACCTAGTACACAAGCTGCCGATATAATCGGTGGTGTTGTAGGTGGTCAAGGAGTTGGTTTTAATTCAACAGGTGGTTTGGTTGCTAATGAAGATATTAGGTCAACTTTACTAGGTAGAGTATTAGGTGCTACTGGAACTATAAATGATACACCTTTAGGTAATATAGGTGGTCAACAATTATTAGCACATGTTGGTTATAATGCAGCATTTGGTTTACAACAAGAAACATTAGGTAGTTTAAATTTAAATCCATTATCATTACTTCAAGGTAAAAGTTTAGTTAATTTAAATTATAGTATTACAGTACCTAAAGGTACCGTTGGTAGAATCCTTAACTTTGCAGCAAATATACTTGGTGTTCAATCACCAAAAAGTTTATTAGAAGAATCTTCAAGTATTTATTCATTTAGTAATAAATTAGATTATATTGGTCAACCAAATATTAAACGAGCAAATGAAATGCTTAAAAATTCTGGTGTGGGTCAAGTTCAAACTTTAATTAATCATATGAGAGCTAATATGATTATCTCTAATCCAAATGGAACAACATTAAGACAGGGATATGCGGCTGGATACGAAGATGATAGAATTAAAAAGGGTGATAATACTGGTGATGGTGTAAATTATAATTTATATGCAAGAGGTGATGGTGATGGTGGTATTATAGATTTCTTAAACGGAAAGGAAAATAGCCCAATATCATCAGGTAACTATGATAGACCTGGACAAATTATAGGTGATGGTTGGGCTGAAGACTATAGAGGTTTTTATGCTAGTTATGATTTACCAGTTTCAGAGTCTGATGCTGAATTAAATAGAGCTGGAACAACAATTAAAAAATATAAAGATGCTTTTGGTTGGACTGATGAGTATAACAACACACCAGATAGTGTTAAAGATTTCAATCAAGAAACATTATTCAACAATAAAAAAACACTTTTATATAAAACAAGAAAATTATTTGAAACAAATAGAATGCAAACACTTGTAACAGGTCATGGTGTTAAAGATGATTCTGAATCTCAAATACAAACTGCCGTATCTAGTGTTGGTCGTTTTGTTTCAAAAGGTAGTGGTGTATTATCATATAATGCTTTAATTAAAGGTGTTAACGATGACCCAGCCAAAGTATTTTGTAGAACATGGACAACATACGATAGATATGATGATGTTTTAGATTTACAAAAGAATAGAGGGTTATATGGTTCAAATCGTAATATATTTAGAAAAAATGTTGAATTATCAGTTTTAGAAGATAATGGTTTTGCTAGAATAGCACCATATAAGACTGATGATATGTCAAAAAAATATACTGACAATAAAAGATATATGTTCTCAATTGAGAATTTAGCCTGGAATGATAATTTACCTAATTTATTAGCATGTGAAATTGGTCCTGGTGACCAATTAAGTGGTCATAAAGGTAGAATAATGTGGTTCCCACCATATGATATTAGCTTCAGTGAATCAACATCAGCAAGTTGGGATAAACATAATTTTATAGGTAGAGGGGAACCGATGTATACTTATAATAATACTGAAAGAACTGGTAATTTAAGTTGGAAAATAATTATTGACCATCCGAATTACCTTAATTTTATTGGTGGTGCTGAAGGTATAAACCCTACAAATTTTGATGATTATGTTGCATCATTTTTTGCTGGTTGTATTCCATTGGAAGAAGCAAAACAAATTCTTACAAAAAATGAGAGTGATAAAACTGAAACTGCAAATGCTCAAACAAAACCAGAAGAAACATTACTTGAACAATTAGCGCCACCATCATTTAATGTTTATTTTCCAAATGATGTTTTTGAAATTGATAAATATCCAAAATATGAAGATGGTGTGTGTGATGTTGATAATGCATTAGAAACATTAAAAGGTCATACTGATAGTGTTCATTATGCTGAATTTAGTCCAGATGGAACTAAAGTAGTTACAGCATCATATGATAATACAGCTAGAATATGGGATGCAACATCTGGTGATACTATATATATATTAGCTGGACATACTAATTCTCTCATTACTGCTAAATTTAGTTCAGATGGTACTAAAGTGGTAACAGCATCATATGATGATACCGCTAGAATATGGGATGTATCAAATGGTAGTTCATTATTTACATTAGGACACACTAATTCTGTTAGTTATGCTGAATTCAGCCCAGATGGAACTAAAGTGGTAACAGCATCATATGATGATACCGCTAAAATATGGAACGCAATCAATGGTACTCTAATATTTAATTTAAGTGGACATACTAATACCGTTTACGATGCTAAATTTAATCCAAATGGAACTAAAATTATAACTTCATCAAATGATACTACAGCTAGAATATGGGATGTAGCATCTGGTACTTTAATACATATCTTAAGTGGCCATACTGATGGAATACTAAGTTCTGAATTCAGCCCAGATGGAACTAAAGTAGTTACCGCATCATATGAAGGTACAGCTAAAATATGGGATACAGCAACTGGTGCTTTAATATTTAATTTAAGTGGCCACACTCAGTTTCTTAATGCTGCTAGATTTAGTCCAGACGGAACTAAAATTGTAACTGCCGCCACATCCCCAGATAACACATCTAAAATATGGAATGTATCAAACGGTGGTTTATTATTTACATTAGACGAACATACTGATGCGATTAATGACGCTAACTTTAGTCCAGATGGAACTAAAATTGTAACTGCATCATCTGATAATACAGGTAAAATATGGGATGTATCAAATGGTGCTTTATTATCAACATTAGCTGGACATACTGATTGGGTTTTAACAGCTGAATTCAGCCCAGATAATACTAAAATTGTAACTGCATCATTTGATGATACCGCTAAAATATGGGATGCAACAAAAAATTATGGTGTTTGTAGAATTGATTATAGTAAAAATATTACGGGTAAAGGTGAAGGTATAGATAGATATAACGAATCATGCTATCAATTTTTAGTTGAGGGTAAAAAAACATGGTCATCAGTCCAATGCGGAGACACACCTAATGTTTACCAGGGTACTGACGGTAGAGATGAACCAGATAGAACTGATTTTGGTTTAAATGGTACGGGGACAACAGTTGATTATACTGGAACTAGACTTGCTGATAAAAAATATTTAGGTTGGAGAGACCCACAATATAAAATTGATTTACAAAATTATTTACTTACAAAATGTAAAAATTGTAAAGTAGTAGTTGAAGGTTTTGCTAGTGTTGTTGGTACTTTTGGTGATAATAGAAATGATAAATTATCAGAACTTAGGGCAAATAGTGTTAAAGATTGGTTATTAACAAATATATTAACAGACCCACCATTTTCAGAAAGAGTAACAGTTGCAGCAGTAGTTGGTGGTGCAACTAATAAAGGTGGTGATGGTACTAGTTCATGTCCAGAATCACCAGCATCAAGAAAAAGAAATTATTTAAAATCTGTAAATGATGTTTATGGTTGTAAGATTAATAGATACGTTACGGTTAAATTTGTTATTGACCCTAATTTAAATACTGAAGATAAACCAAAAACAGAAAAGGAAACAGTACCACCACCTAAAGTTTTATTACCTAAAATAAGTCCATCTAGATTTTATACAGAATGTGATTATTTTCAGAAATTAGAACTTTCAGACCCAACGGTATATGATACTTTAAAAACTAAAATTAAATTTTTCCAACCAGCGTTTCACTCAACAACGCCAGAAGGTTTTAATTCTAGATTAACATTCTTACAACAATGTATGAGACAAGGGCCAACTCAAGGTGCTGGTACTACAAATAACCCAAGTAATTTAGCATTTGGTAGACCACCAGTATGTATATTAAGAATTGGTGATTTTTACCATACTAAGATTATAATTGAAAATTTAAATTTCACATTTGACCCATTGGTTTGGGATTTAAACCCAGAGGGTGTTGGTGTACAACCAATGATTTGTAATGTAGATATGTCATTTGCATTTATTGGTGGTTCAAGTCTTACTGGACCAATTAATAAATTACAAAATGCTGTATCATTTAATTACTTTGCAAATACTGAAGTATATGACCCAAGAGCTGATACTATTGTAGTTAAAGATGACAAGGGAAGTATTGTTAATGGTGAAGATAGTATTTCTGCTTTCAAAAATAATTTAACAGAAGCGCAGATGAGTCCAAATATAACACCAACTGCGAATCAACTTGCTCAAAATAATAATGCAAATGCTGGTAATCAACCATTAACTAGCTTAACAGCTACTACTGCAACAACGGTTCCAGTACCACCAACAGCACCACCAGTACCAACTGACCCAGACCAAGCGGTATTTAGTAATGCTGAGTTTACTAATACTTATGCATTTAATATTAATTATGATGGTGATAAATTAAAAGGTAGATTTGGGGTTGTTAATGGTTTATCTAAAGACTATCAAGCTAAACTTAGGTTATTTAGTTCAACGGGTGGTAATATTGATATTGCAACATTTACAATAAACTCTAGTTCACACCCTGACTTACCAAATATGGGTGAATTTATTAGTGAAAAAGGTGGTTGGAAATCAGCTTTAGGTGAATTAGCTGATGTAAAAAATGGTGGTGTTTTATTTATTGTTTCAGTTTTGGCATATCCAGATTATAAATATTATAAATCTAAAGCGATTGCACAATTTGATTGTCCAGAGGAAGATATTAAATATGCGGATATGTTAGATTATGAGGAGTGGGGTTATATCTTAAAAGACCCTTGTTGTAATTGTTGGCCAAATGGAACTGGTAAAAGTACTATTTCAGTTTATAACGATAAAGGTGTACTTGTGAATTGTCCAATCTCTGGTTGTACATAAAATTAATAAAAAAATAAATTATGGCAAGTTATTTCGATAGATACGAAAAGTTTAGATATGAAGGTAAGATATTACCCATACCATATATCAGGATACCAGTAGAAGCTACTGATAAAAATATTATTTATAAATTAAGTAGAACTAGACTTGACAAAGTCAGTCAAACTTATTATAATAACCCATATCATGGTTTTTTAATTATGTTAGCAAATCCACAATATGGTGGTTTGGAATTTAATATAAAAGATGGTGATGTAATAAGAGTACCTTATCCTTTTGATTCTGCACTTGAAAGATATATAGGGCAAGTAAATAGATACAAACAACTTTATGGTTAATTTAAAATAATATGGATAAATCTAGTGTTTCACAAAATAGAATATTGTGGTTAGACCCTAATAAGGCTAACAATGTAATGGTTAACCCAGAAGATTTATGTATTAAAGTTGAATTTAGTACTAAGCGAAAAGGTAGAAGTATAATTTATTCAGGTGCCGAAACTATCAATACCGTTGATAGTAATGCAAATGTTACATTTATTGAGGGGTCAAAAGTTGATAATGGTTTATTACCAGCTTTAACAACCAGATATACTGATGCGATTGCTTTAGATGTAATGAACGCATCAGAACAACAAACTGATGATTTTGAAAGTTTAGGTATTGAAAGTATTGATATTGAATTTGACACTGCAAATACACCATTAATTAAAATAAAATTTATAGATGTAAGAGGTAATGCAATACTATCACAAGGTAGTATGTCTAAATATAGAATGTTTTTTGAATTACCATACCCAATCTTTAGTTTAAAAGTTAAAGGTTTTTATGGTGGCACTGTAAACTATTGTTTGCATATGCAAAGATGGAACGCATCATTTAATTCAGAAACTGGTAACTTTGAAATACAAGCCGATTTTATGGGATTTACTTATGCCTTATTAACGGATTTATTAATTGGGTTAATTAGAGCGGCAGTTAGAACAAAAAAAGGACAAGCTAAATTAATTTTAAAACAAGATGAATATGGTGAAAACTCAAATTTAATCATAACAATAGATGAGATGTTAACTAAATTTGTTGAATTAGCTAACACCACACAAAAAATATCACAAGAAGATAATTCAGCTGCACAGCTACAAGGGCATGATGAAATAGCTGCTGATTTAGAGTCTATAAGAGTTGCCTTTGATACATTTAGCGCTGCAATATATGATGGTGTTAACCCAGTTAATACTTATTTTAAATCACCAGATGGTGTAGTTTTATGTGTACCAAATGGTGCTGACTCTGATAAAAAATATGAAACCGCACTTAAAGCTTATGAAGAAACAATTACAGGATTAGTTAATGCGGTAAATAATAAGATTTCAGATGATACTTTGAAGTTAAATGAAAACTTATTGAAAGATGTTGTTAAAATATCCGATATTACTAAAGCACAATTAACTAGTGCTGATAATATTAATGAAATTATTAACCATTCTGGTGGTAAATACACGAGTGATGAAACTAACAAAGATTATGTTAAAGAGTTATTGAAAGTGATTGGTAATTTAGGAACATCAGTAGCCACTGATGATACTAAACTTAATATTTATAATTTAAAAAGAATACAATACCATTTTAATGATATAAAAACAAAACTTGCTGAAAATAAAACAAAAACTGAAACAGACTTTAACGCTAAATTAGCAGATACTGCTGAAGGTATTATTGGTTTTGAACCAACAATTAGAAATATATTTAGAGTTTTATCAGTAAATGCTGAAATATTTTTAGAGGTATTAAAAGATGTATCAGTAGAAGCACAAAGTGACGCTAGTGGTAAACGAGCAGTTGAATTTAATAAAATATCTGGTCTTTTAAATGTTAATCAAGCTGATGTAGTTAATGTTGAAAAGAAAACAATATATCCTTGGCCAGAATATAGACAAGAAAAAGCTGGTGAAGGTTATGTTGAAACCTGGCTAGGAAAAGCGCCCGTTATAGCAACAAATATAAATGAAGTTGTTTTCGTTAAAGAGTTACACACTGAGTTATTAAACGTTGCAAAATTTGATAAAGATTTACAAGAGCAAATTGATAATCCAGATGCTGGTGCAGATGTTGATACAAATGCGATAGCACCAGCAGATGCTTGGTTTCCGTTAACACCAGCTGACACACCAATTAATCCATTAATGACACAAAATCCATACATTGAAGCAACAGATGCTAATAATGCTGACGAAGTAAAAAGATTAGTATTACTTAGGACTTTTATGTTATTAGGTGTTAGTACATTCAATAGTAAGATTGAATCATCAAAAGGCGGTGCATTATTAAAAACAATGGGTGGGCTAGAAGCTGAAACTTTAGTCGCTGCTTGTAGAAAGTTAGGTAAACATGGTCAAGATTTATTAGCAACAATGTTGGAGGAAGTTAAAGATGAGGATGAAGAAAAACGAATTACTGCCTTTATAAATAAAATTACAGAATTTGGTGCAGAAGGCTCATCTAAAATAACCAACCCAGGCGCTGTTAGTAAAAAACCAATACTGATTAAAACTACGGTTGGTGTTGATAATGTTGTGCAGACAATTCCAGGAGACCAGCTTAAATCTCACTATTATAAATACGTATATATTAGAGATGATGATGCAAAAGCCGCTTATATACCAGTAAACACAGGATTTGACGGTTCTGGATTTTATAATAATGATAATACATTTAAATCAAGAGATGATTTAAAAGAGTTATCTAGTAGTATAATATTTGTTAGTAACCCTAAAAATTATGAAGGTACAGATAATGTAGATACATTCAAAGATGAAGATGATGGTTCACTACATGTTAAGTTATACGAATTAAGCGAGTATACAGCATCATCGATGATTCCAGAATTTGGGAAAGAACTTGTTGATTTTCATAAAGGAAACTTAGATGAAGCAAATTCAGTACCTCGTGTTGATTCGGTATATAGAAGTATTGTTAATAATCAAGATACTAAATCAAATGATTCTGATGAAATTATTGATGGTTTAAACCCATATAATGGTAATTATTCAGTTTTAGAGATGAACACTTTAAATTATGATGCAACGGAAGCAGATTTTGCTGATGAATTTAATTATTATATGGGTGAGCCAATGTGGAAAAACGATACTAAAGTAGATTCATCATTAATAGGTTTTTATACAGAATTTAATAATTTTAAATTTAATGGTGATAGAGATAATGTTAACTTACCAGTTGTTGGTACTTACTTATCATACCCAATTGATAAGAAATTATATGACGATGCAATATTATACGCTGGTGATGGTGAATTTAGTGATAATATATATTTTATGCCTGAATTAGAAAGAACACAAATCAACACTAATTCTAAAATTTTCAGAAAAACATGGGCAGATAACGGTGCCTATTTAAAACAAAAGGGGTTATTAAGTTTAGGGATAAAGGGGAATAAACTTTATTTACCATTTATAGAATTTGGTATTTCTAACGCAGACGTGCGAACATCTGGTTCAAATAATACAGGTAATTTATCAGTATCACTATTTGGTAGTTATTTTTATTATAGACAACCATTAGATGAAGTTAGAGCACTTTTATTCTTACACACAATTCCATGGCAAGGTGTTAAAAATTTCGGGGCTGATATTCAAGAAATGATGATGTTAGATAAATATCTTGACTGGACATCATGGCAACGCCTTAAGGAAGAAGAAACTAAAGGTAACTATACAAGAGTTAGTAGTATTAGAACATTATTTCAAGTTAATGGAGCATTTGTTCACGCACCAAAAGCGTGGGTATTATTTGTTGGTGCTATGCTTTGGAGAGTAAGATATACAGCAACACACAATAATACCGACCCTATAGTATATTCTGGTAGGGAAGGTAAAAAATACACACTAATACCAGCAAACGTAAGAACGCCACTATCAAAAGAATATTTATATTTATCAGCACCATATGGTGATGCTTATGCTGAACATAACCCATGGGGTATGTTTTTTGGTGATGCCCCTGATGGGTATGCAGTAACAAGGGATTTGGAATATGGAATAAGAGGTGCTGCTACAGCATATGAAACATATGTACCACTAGATTTAACATTAATGAATTTACCAAAACAAGTTAGAGATGAATTTATTTCTTATTTTGAAGAATGGGTTAAGGATGATACTGGATTTAAATTTATACAAAAAGAGTTAGAATTATATAAATCAAAAAGTAATTATGACGATTGGTTTACTAAAAATCAAGAAGTTAGAAATTTAGCAAAAGCACCAAATTCAAATCAAACGGGGTTACAAAAACGAATATCAAGAACTGAATTAAATAAATTATTTACTGAATCAGTTGTTAATAATTATGCATTGATTGCTGGTGTAAAAGATATTGTTAATGACGGTGCATCAACGGTTGGTAATTTAAATACAATATTTAAACCTAACACACCAGTCATGAACTATATGGTATCTTTACTTACACAACCAACAGTAATACAAAATGTTAATCCAAATATTTGGAACTATGATTATTATGATAAAGCTGCTGGTTATGTTGGTGGTAATAAATTTAAAAAACAAGCATCAGAGGCTGGGTATCAAAATGGTACATCATCTAAAAGCATTAGAGTTAGAGCTGATAAATTTAGAATATATTTATCTGGTTTTTATAGTAAATTAATAACATTAAATGAAGCATATCAAAAAGAAGTAATACCAGACCCAGAAGATGAAGCGCAACAAGAAATATTTGGAACTGGTGATGATGATACTATAAACTTGATGATATATAGAATATTATCATCGATTAATGACAAATGGTTAAATGGTTCAGAAAATAAAAGTGCATTTTCACAATGTGGTGAAACAACTAAAAATGAAATAGATTTAAAACATGCCAAAAAATTTAGAGCATCAGCAACGGAAGCGTCTTTAATTGATACATTTAGATTTGTTGATAGGGCCTTTGCTGATATTGGTGATAAATTTTATTTAAATATAAATTCAGTTACAGATTTGATTAGAGCAAATTATAATCAAAGTTATTTTGATATAATTAATAAAATTTTATCTGATAATAATTTTAACTTTATACCACTACCAACCTTCGTTAACTTTAACAATATAGATGAATTAAAAACGGTGTTTACTGCATACACATATAATAACCCAGTTACATTTAAAGGTACGGGTCCAGCGTTTGTTTGTGTATATGTTGGACAAGCCTCAACAAACTTAGATTTGGGTACTGGCTCTGTTTATCCAGATGATGGACTATCGATATCAATGGATAGTGATACTGGAACCATAGAATTACCAGTAGAAGCTAGTGATTTAAATTCACCAATAGAAGCTGATAGTTTAGATGGTAATGTACCAGTATTTGCGGTTAACTATGGACAACAAAATCAGAATTACTTTAGAAGTATTAAATTAGACCAAAGAGAGTTTACCGAAACAATGGAATCACTCCAAGTTATTGAAAGTATATCACAAACTGGTGATAAAAGTAAACCAACGTATGCTGGTAATAATTTATTTAATGTTTATCAAACTAGGTCATATAGTGCTGAAGTGGAAATGTTAGGTTCAGCAATGATTCAACCAATGATGTATTTCCAATTAAATAATATACCAATGTTTAGAGGTGCTTATTTAATTTACAAGGTAACACACTCTATCAAACCGCATTCAATGACAACAACCTTTAAAGGTAATAGAGTTAAAAAAGCTAAAACGCCATTAATGGACAAAGCAACAATGCTTATGAATTTGATTGGAACAACAGGTTCTGGAGCACTAATTGGTTCTGATAGAGGTGTATCCGCTGGTTATTATTCAGCTATAATAGCAACATTAATTGAAAATGGTGTAACTAATGGTTTTATGGAACTTGGTAAACCAATTGGTCAAATAACCAATAAAAAAGTTGATTTAAGTGGTACTAAATTTAAAAATAGTGCTGGAGATATCGGATTCATGGTTACTGAAGCGGCAGATGCATTTAGAAAAATGGTACAAGAATTAAGTAAATGGGTTGAGGGTGAAGTTAAAGCTGGTCGTTTTAAAGAAAAAGAAACATATGGAAAAGCTGGTTCGTTTTATAGAACTTACGCAAAACAAGTTGAATTGGCAAAAGGTCAAAAAACAGCAGCAGCAGCTGGAACATCACTTCATGGATGGGGCCTTGCTGTAGATTGGAATTGGGTTAGTCCAGACGGTGTCATGTTTACAAGGCTTTATAAAGAAGGTAGTAGGCCAAGTGAGTTTGATTTTAATACAGACCCAATAGTAGGATGGTTATTTAATAATTCATATAGATTTGGATTTTTAAATCCAGGCTGGGCCCATGATAAGGGTAGTTATGATGAAGTATGGCACTGGGAATATCATGGGACACAAGCAAAATGTATAGTCGCAAAAAGTAAAACTATATTTGGACAAGCATATGATACTAGCAAACCATTAGACTCAATAGTTAAAAATCCAAAAACACCAGACGGTAAAGAAGCTGTATACCCAACAAATAGTTGTGATGATAAATACATTAAAGCTAGAGATGGTAATAGTTTAGTTGGTGCAAGTAGAGAAGATATGAAAGTAGATAAGTTAACACCATTCAGTGCAGAGTTAAAAAGTATAATTACTAATGGTAATTATGCTGGTGTAGCCATTAGCGATTATAAAAATGATTGGTTAGCGGTAACTAGTAATTATATTGCTAAAAAAGAAACGTTTACAGCAACACCTGGTAATGATGAAGGTACATTAAGAGCTGGATACGGTACTGATAAAATATTACAGAATGGTTCATTAGTAAAAGTAACATCTAGTACTGTATTTACGAAAGAAGTTGCTAAAAATACATTAGTTTATCAAATTAAAAATACATACGGTAAACAAATCGAAAAAGATTTGGGTAGTGCTAATTGGAATAAGTTAAATAAATATCAAAAGGCAGCATTAGTTAGTTTAGGTTATAACGCTGGTGCTTATTATATTTCAGCTAGAGAATATGGTGAACAAATAAAAAATGCTATTGAAAAAAATGATTTTAAAGAGGCTGCTCAAGGTATATTAAACGGACCAATAAGTGGTGCACAATCAGGTGTATTAAGTGGTTTGATTAAAAGAAGAATAGAAGAGGCTCAATTATTTTTAGTAGATAAAAATGCAAGTTTAAAGTATATATCCGAATAAGTAATATTGTTTTTTTAAAATAATTTGGTTATATTTGCAATATGTTTGTTGGAAATATAGTAGTACAGAGTAAAATAAATATTGATAAATATTTCAATGTAGTTGAATCCATGGATGGTATCATCCATGGGTTACCTACTTTAATAGTTGGTTGGGATATAGTTAAAACAACTAATCCAGATGTCGATTTTATAAATAGAAAACTATCAGATGATATTTTTTGGACATTTAAAAAAACTGAACGAAGGGATATATTTGAAAATGATTTATATGATTTTGTACACTACTGTTACAACTTATTGATTAAGGATATTAATTATGAATTTATAGATTTAATCCAATTAACAGAATCAGAACTAAAAATTACGTTTAAAACTATTAAAAAAAGCACCAACGCTGTTGGATATATACATCAAAATATGTTATATATTTATACTGAAAATATAGTATATGGTCTTGATTTAAACCTAGTTAATTATTTAGATTATAATTTACTTGAAACATTAAATAAAATAAAATCATATTGCTCAGTATTTTTGGACAATGATGAAATACTTATAGAATACAAGGACATAATTGACATGCTTAATAACGAGGTTAAGTATGTTCCCTTTTTGTATTCTATTGAGCATGGATAAGACAGTATTATTAGCATCTTTCATATTTAAGGACAGATTAGATTGGTTTTTAACTTATCTAGAATCGTCATTCCAAATCAATAAAAATGTAGTATTCCTATATGATATAGAGGATGGCACTAAAGTCATGGTTACTTTTAAATTGCTAATAAAAGCTGACACTCATATAAACTTCAAAAAAGTATTCCCAAACGCAACCTTAATACATAAAAAAGGTAATGCAATCTATAGTATAAATGCTTTAAATAAATTAATCGAAACATATAATGTCGATAACATTGGTAATATAAATTATAAATCAGTAATTATTGACTGGTCAAATTACCAGGATAATTTATTATTAATCAAAAATAATAATCTGGTTATAACACCAATAAAGCGAATTTTATAATATTATCAGATATTTATATACAAATACATAATTAAATTAAAAACAGGTGTTATGGAAAATAATGATAAAAAAATAAACTTAGAAAAAAACTTAGATGAGTTTTTAACAAGTGAAAATGTAAATGTAGATTGTAATGACGAAGGTTGTATCATTAAAACTGATAAAAGCTTAGTTGAAAGAATCAATAAAAAAATAATAACAGAAGACGGAAGACAATTATTATTTTAAGATGAGAAATAAAACTATAAATAAAGCATTACTAAGTGAAGAACTTAAAAAGTTTAAATCACTTACGAATTATAATTACTATGATGATAGGTCTACTATATCTGAAAACTTCCCAATCGTAAGTATGGAAGAAGAAAGACCAGAAGACCCTATGTATTCTGGTAAAGATATCATATTAGGTATGGCCGAAGCTGAAGGTGATGAAGCAAATGCACCAGCAGAAGATAATTTAGATGCTGATGTTGAAGATATCACTGCTGATATTGAAGCTAACGCTGAAGAACCAACAGAACCAATGGGTGATGCAAGTGCTGAATTACCAGTTGACGATGTTGCACCAGCTGAAGAAATGCCAATCGAAGAACCAGCACCTGAAGAAGATGCTGTAGAATTAGATGTTACTGAATTAGTAAAAGGTTCTGAAGCTGCAAAACAATCAGCAGATGCTGCAAATTCTAAAATAGAACAATTAATGAGTATGGTTGATAAGTTAGAAAGTCAATTATCATCAATGAGCTCAATTTCAGATAAAATTGATGGTTTGGAAAAAGAAATCGAAAGAAGAAATCCAACACCAAAAGAAAAATTAGAAATGCGTTCATTAGATTCATTCCCATATAGTGTTAAATTAACTGATTTTTGGGATGAAAAAGGTGACCGTTATGATACTGGAGCTGATGATGATAAACCAGAGGAATATGTGTTAACACAAAAAGATATTGATGATGATTATAGTGAGTCAGATATTGAAGATAGTTTCAATGGTGATGAATACGAAGAAGAAAATATGTAAAATAATACATAATTAATATATTGAAAAACAAGGCATTAGCCTTGTTTTTCTTTTTTATAGTTAAAAATATTTAAAAAAAGTTGTTATAAGATTATAAACCTAGTACTTTTGTAAAACATAATTCGAAATTAATCAAAATATTTAAAAAACCCCTTTACTTTTTACCAATTTAGTAGTACATTTGTACATATAAATTAATATAGTAAAATTGACATAGGGAAATTAAATAGTAGAATTAAATAGTAGAATTAAATAGTATAATAATCAAACAAATATAAATTAAAATTATGAGTATTTTTGAAGAAATGATGAAACAGTATGAATCATCACACAATGGAAAAAGAGATGGCGGTTCTCAAAAAACGTATGACCTAAAGAACTATTTTAACACAGTCTTACCAAATGGTGTTGATAGTCAAACAAAGAAAATTAGGATTTTACCTCCAGCTGAGGGACAAAAGACACCATTTACAGTTTTTTGGGGCCACGTTAAGAAAATCGGAGATGATTACAAAACATTCCCATGTTTAAAGCATGAAAAAGATGAAGATTGTCCATTTTGTCAAGCAAGAGAAGCTTTATTAGCTACTGGCAAAGAAGAAGACAAAGAATTAGCAAAAGAATATTCAGCTAGACAATTTTATATTGTTAAAGTTATCGATAGAGATAATGAAGCTGATGGTGTTAAATTCTGGAGATTCAAACACAACTACAAGAAAGGTGGGGTTATGGATAAAATGATGGCTGCAATTGTAACAGTTAATCATAATGTAACCGACATTGAAACTGGTAGAGATTTAAATATCGTAGTTGTTAGAGATGGTAAAGCATCTATTGTACAAAACGTTACTTACCCATTAGAGACTTCAAAATTATCAGCTAACGATGATAAGGTTAAAGAATGGACTGGAGATGTTAGAACTTGGGAAGATGTGTATAGTGTTAGAAACTATGACTACTTAAAAATTGTCGTAAAAGGTGATACACCAGTTTGGGATAAAGATAACAAATGTTATGCTGGTAAGTTAGAGTTAGAGTCTAGAGAGAGACCAGTTAATAACGATGATGATGGTTTAGTAGAAGAATTAGAAATGGGTTCATTAAAGGTTGAGACTGAAAAAGCGTCAACAAAATCTGTAATCACATCTGATGATGATGATGATGATGATGATGATGATGATTTACCGTTCTGAGTTAAAAAATAAAAATAAATAATTATAAATGGGTGGACATTCGTTCACCCTTTTTTTAAAATCAAAATTAAAATTATGAGCGAAAACAAAAAACTACCAAAAAAATCAATTCAAAAAAAGACATTTGATTTAGATGCTTTCCTAGAAAGTGAAAATTTAAATTCAGAACCAAAAGATAAAGATTTATCATGGGTACCATTATCTAAAGGCTGGTTCGATGCATTAAAATTACCTGGATTTCCTAGAGGTTACGTAAGTTTGGTTAGAGGTTACTCTAATACTGGTAAGTCTACCGCTTTTTATGAAGCAATAGCTGGAGCTCAAAAAATTGGTGACTTTGCAGTTGTAATTGAAACTGAAGGTAACTGGAATGCTGAACATGCTAAACAAATTGGTGTTAAATTTAAAGAGGTTATTAATGAAGAAACTGGTGAAATTACTGAAAAGCCAGATAACTTCATGTTAGTTAGAAATAAAGATTTATACAACATGTATAAAAATTACAATCATCAAGATAGTAAAACAATGACAAAACCAACAAGAGGTGAACCTGTCATTGAAGATGTATCATTATTTATTAGTGAGATGATTCAAAAACAAGAAAATGGTATTATCCCTATGAATATGGTTTTTCTATGGGACTCTATCGGTACACTTAATTGTTATAAATCAGCTTGCTCAAATACAAGTAATAACATGTGGAATGCTGGTGCTATGGGTGCCTTCCAAGCAATTGTTAATTTTAAAATACCATCTACTAGGGCTATTGATAGTGAATATACTAACACAATGATTTGTGTTCAAAAGATTTGGTTAGATAATATGAATGGTACAGTTGTTAAACATAAAGGTGGTGAATTCATGTTCTTTAATTCTAGAATTATCGTACACTTAGGTGGTATATTAACACATGGGACTAAAAAACTAACAGCGAAAGCATTAAATCAAGATTTCCAATATGGTACTGAAGCTAAAATTAGATGTGAAAAAAATCACGTAACAGGTATTGAAAGAAATGGTACAATTGCATCAACACCTCATGGATACGTAAATCCAGATGAATTGGATGAATATAAGACTAAACATAGAAAATTCATACATGAAGCACTAAACGTTGATTACAATACGGTTATTGATTATACTGCCGAAGAAGGTATACTTGAAGGTGATGATATTAGAGAATAATTTAAATAATAGATATGAGTAAAACAAGCGCAAAACAAAAATTGGAAACCCTAAAATCATGGGTAAAGAGTATTAACCTTTATAAGGTTAAGAAATGAATCGAAGACCACCTAAACATGGTGAGAAAAAAGAAAAAGAAATAAATGTACTATTGGTTGATGGGAATGCTCTATTTAAAAGGAGTATTCTCGGAGCCAAAGATGTTTACAATCAAAAGCAAGAGCATATCGGCGGTATTTACCAATTCATCACGGTATTAAGAAAATTATTAGATGATGGTTTATACCATAAAGCTTTTGTGTTTTGGGATGGTAAACTTAGTGGTCAGCTAAGGTATAATATATACCACGACTACAAATCTAATAGAAATAAAGATTATGTGAATGGCACTCATCCTATAGATGAAAGTGAGTTATCACAAAAATTACAAATCAAAAGATACTTAGAAGAATTATTTATTCGACAATATGAAGATAAAATAGTTGAAAGTGATGATTTAATTGCGTATGTTTGCAATAACAAAAAATCAAATGAGAAAATAACTATCTGTACTAGTGACAGAGACCTTTGTCAACTCATAGATTCTAATGTTAGAATATACATGTGTGATTTAAAACAATACATTACTTTGGAAAATTATAATCAATTCTTTAAACATCATCAAAGCAATGCCGCTTTAATAAAAATATTTTGTGGGGATAATAGTGATTGCATCAAAGGAATTAGAAGACTTGGTGAAGATACCATGGTTAAACACTTCCCAGAGATTACTAAAGGTCCAGTAAAGGTTAGTGATATAATTGTAAAATCAGCACAATTACAAATTGATAGAATCAATAATAAACAAAAACCATTACAAATATTTGATAATATAGTAATGAGTATCACTGACGGTATTCAAGGTGATAAACTATATGAGATAAATGATAAGTTAGTTAACTTAAGAAATCCAATGATTACTGAATCAGTAATAAATGAATTAAAAGATTTAATTGAATTACCAATAAACCCAGAAGGTAGGGATGTAAAGAACGCTTATCAATTAATGAAAGAGGATGGTATGGATAGAGAGATACAAAACTATAGTATCGAATACTTTATGCCATTTAAAAGATTAATAGAAAGAGAAAAGAATAATCAAACAATAAATTAATAATTATGAAAAAAAACACAAATTTCGCAAGTCAAAAATTTGAATTTTTACTTAAAATCAACAATAATATTATCTGTCAGAGATATTTTAGTATTGATGGTTACAATAACAGAGTATTGACATCAGTCGAGCTTAAAGAGCTTGTTGATTCGCTTTGTGGTATGAACAATGGCAGCTTTGGTTCATGTGGTATAGTACCGAAATTCCTTAAGGATAAATCAGTAGATTACCTATGGGACCGTTATGACCCATATAGTGAAACCAGAAGAGAAGAAGATGCTTCTGAAAGAGATATCTTTAAGAATGAAGATATCTTCACTTTTGAAATTAAAGTTGATAGAAACATAGTTGCAAAGTCAACGTTCTCAGGTAATTGGTTCCCAACTATGGTTAGATACCAGGTTAATATCAAACCAATCATACCTAACATTATAGAGGAAATTTCAGAATATTTCACAAGAAAAGAGTACGAAGCGGTAGCATAATAATATTTAATATATACAGAGTTTTATATGAGTAAAATAAATAAAGATAATCTAGGATACCTAGGACTTGACTTTCAGTATCGGTTATTATTACAGATAATAACCGATAGAAAGTTCGGTACCGCAATCTTAGATATGGTTAATCCGAATTACTTCGAAGACTCATATGTTAGAATTATTGTTGGTACTATAAAAGATGCATTTGAAAAACATGAAGCTATTCCAGATATTGGGAGTTTAAGAAGTAGATTGTTAGAACATGTTAAAGATGAAATCGATAGAAATTCAATATTCAGTCACATAAGACGAATTGAAGAAGCTGAACTAAACGATACATTTTATATTCAGGAAACTGCTTTAAAGTTTTGTAAAAGACAAGAACTTGTTAAGGCAATTAAACAAATGAATGAAATCATCACAAAAGGCAGTATCGATGATTATGATAAATGTGAGGAGATATTGAAAAAAGCCTTGGAGTTTGGTGAAAACTCAGATGGTATAATCGATGTTTGTGATAATTTGGAAGATGTACTATCAGATGATTATAGAGACCCAATAGCAACTGGTATTGAGGGGTTAGATGAAATAATGGATGGTGGTTTAGCTAAGGGTGAATTAGCAATCATATTAGCCGCATGGGGTGTTGGTAAAACAACCATGATTACCAAGTTAGCTAACCACGCTAAAGCAACTGGTAATAATGTTATGCAGATATTCTTTGAAGATACAACAAAAATAATCCAAAGAAAACATATATCATGCTGGACAAAAATACCATTAAATGAATTACAAGCTAATAGAGTTAATGCAATTGAAGAATTTAAATCATTTGAGAATAGACCAGGTAAGTTAAAATTGGTTAAAATGAGAAGTGATAATACTACTGTCGCTAAAATAAAACAAATAATTAGAAAAAATATTGCACAAGGGTTTAAACCAGATTTAGTACTTATTGATTACATTGATTGTATTCAACCATCTAAAAACTATACTGACGTAAATGAAGGTCAAGGTGCTGTGATGAGAGAATTTGAATCAATGTTATCTGAATTAGATATTGCTGGTTGGACAGCAACACAAGGTAATCGTTCAGCAATTAAAGCTGAAGTAGTTGAAGGTGACCAAATGGGTGGGTCAATTAAGAAAGCACAAATTGGTCACTTCTTAGTTTCTATTGCAAAATCATTAGAACAAAAAGAGAATAATACTGCTAATATGGCTATTCTTAAATCTAGATTTGGTAAGTCTGGTGTAGTTTTCGAAGATATAGTATTTGATAACTCAACAATACAAATTGACATGAGTCAAAATTCACAAGGGGTTTCATTCTCAAACCATGGTCAAGCAAGAGAACAAAAAGGTCAAGACCGAGTTAATCATTTAATGGATGTTGCCATTAAAAGAAAAGATGACATGGACAATCAAGATAAATAAAAAATAATAAAATAAAAAATTATGGAACCAATTTTAAAAGAGAATCCTAATAGATTCGTTATTTTCCCAATTAAGTATCATGATATTTGGGAGTATTACAAAAAATCAGAAGCAAACTTTTGGACTGCTGAAGAAATAGATTTAGAAGCTGACTTATCAGACTGGGCTAAATTAAATGATAATGAGCAATATTTCATTAAAAATGTTTTAGCTTTTTTTGCGGCATCTGATGGTATTGTTAATGAAAATCTAGCACAAAACTTCATTAATGAAGTTCAGTATGCTGAAGCTAAGTTTTTCTATGGATTCCAAATTATGATGGAAAACATACACTCTGAAACTTATTCATTACTTATCGATACATACGTTAAAGATAAGGAAGAACAGTATAAATTGTTTAATGCGATAGATAACATACCAGCTGTTCAGAAAAAGGCTGAGTGGGCTTTAAAATGGGTTGATTCAGATAACTTTGGTGAAAGGTTAATTGCTTTTGCTGCGGTTGAAGGAATATTCTTTTCAGGTTCGTTCTGTTCAATCTTCTGGTTAAAGAATAGAGGTCTTATGCCAGGCTTATCATTCTCAAATGAGTTAATATCTAGAGATGAGGGACTTCATTGTGATTTTGCTGTCCATTTACATAATGAACACTTAATTAATCAAGTACCAAAAGATAGAATTAAAGAAATTATAACTTCTGCATTGAGCATTGAAAAAGAGTTTATATTGGAATCGTTACCAGTTGATTTAATTGGTATGAATTCTAATCTTATGAGTCAATATTTAGAATATGTTGCTGACAGATTATTAATCGATTTAAAATGTGAGCCGATATTTAATAGTAAGAACCCATTTGATTTCATGGTAAACATAGCCTTGGAGAACAAGACCAACTTCTTTGAAAAGAGAGTGGGTGATTATTCTAAGTCTGGTGTTGGAAATTCTAGTTCTGATAATAAGCTATCATTCGAAGGTGATGATAGTGATTTTTAAGTTAAAAAATTGTTAAAAAAAAATGAGAGTAATTAAAAGAAACGGTACTGATGAATTAGTTAGATTTGACAAAATTTCATCTAGAGTAAAAAAACAAACTTACGATTTAGATAGAGATTATGTTGATGCTATGGAAGTGTCCAAAAAAGTAATTTCAGGTTTATATGATGGTGTTACATCAAAAGAATTAGATAAATTGGCGGCTGAAACTGCGGCCTCTTTAACTAGAATACATCCTGATTATTCTATATTGGCAGCTAGAATAGCAATCACATCGTTAAAAAAAGAAACTAATAAAAGTTTCAAAGATACAATTGAGAAGTTGTATACATATGTTAATAAAAAAACTGGTGAAAATGCTGGTTTAATTTCAGATGAAGTCTATAAGGTAGTTATGGAACATTCAGATAAAATTGAGTCAATGATTGTTCACGATAGAGATTTTAATTTTGATTACTTTGGATTTAAAACACTTGAGAAAGCATATCTATTAAAAATTGATGGAAACATTGGTGAAACACCACAACAATTATATATGAGGGTTTCAATAGGTATTTGGGGTGATAATTTAAAAGAAGTTCAAAAAACTTATGAAATGTTATCAACTGGAGTATTTACACATGCAACACCAACATTATTTAATGCTGGAACTAAAAAACCACAATTATCATCTTGTTTCTTACTTGATGTTGATTCTGATTCAATTCATGGTATCTACAAGACTTTAGCAGACTGTGCTGCGATTTCACAATCAGCTGGTGGTATTGGATTAAACATTCATAAAGTTAGAGCTAAAGGTTCTTATATTAAAGGAACTAATGGTGAATCAAATGGTATTGTACCTATGCTTAAAGTGTTTAACGAGACTGCACGTTACGTTGACCAAGGTGGTGGTAAAAGAAAAGGTTCTATAGCTGTTTATTTGGAACCATGGCATTCTGACATTAAAGATTTCATTAACTTGAAAAAGAATCATGGTAAAGAAGAAGCTAGAGCTAGAGATTTATTTTTGGCTTTATGGGTTCCAGATTTATTTATGGAAAGAGTTGAAATAAATGGTAGTTGGACATTATTTGACCCAGCTGAAGTTCCAGGTTTAATTGATGCTGTTGATTCTGAAACAAATAAAGCGTTTACAACACTTTATGAGAAATATGAATCAGAAGGTAGAGGTGAAACTATTAGCGCAAGAGAACTTTGGTTACACATTTTAGAAAATCAAATTGAGACAGGTGTTCCATATATTTTATATAAAGATGCAGCAAACAATAAATCAAACCAAAAGAATTTAGGAACTATTAAGTCATCGAACTTATGTACTGAGATTATTGAATACACATCACCAGAAGAAACTGCCGTATGTAATTTAGCATCAATTGCATTACCTAAATTCGTTACTATACCTAGTGGTAAAACTAAATCTAGAGATAAAGGTTTAAGAACATTTGATTTTGATAAATTATATGAAGTATCTTACCAGGTTGCGGTTAACTTAAATAGAGTAATTGACGTTAACTGGTACCCAACTGTTGAAACTGAACGTTCAAATATGAGACATAGACCAATTGGTATTGGTGTACAAGGTTTAGCTGATTTATTTGCAATGATGGCTTTACCATTTGAAGATGATTTGGCTAAAAAATTAAATAATGATATATTTGAAACTATCTATTTTGCATCTATGACCGCATCAAAAGATATGGCTAAAAGACAATATAGAGCTGAAGTTAAAAGACTAAAAGAACAAGATTCTATTTTAGTTGTTGACAAAACCTTTGGTGCTTATTCATCATTTAACGGTTCACCATTATCAGAAGGTATATTCCAATTTGATATGTGGGGTTTTAAATCTAATGAGTTATCAGGAAGATGGGATTGGGATTCATTAAAAAAAGAAGTTATGATTTATGGTGTTACCAATTCATTACTATTAGCACCAATGCCAACAGCATCTACAGCTCAAATTTTAGGTAACAATGAATGTTTCGAACCATTCACATCAAATATCTATAAGAGAAATGTTTTATCTGGTGAATTTGTAATGGTTAACAAACATTTAGTTTTAGACCTTATTGATTTAAATTTATGGAACGATGAGATTAGATTGTTAATGATTAAAGAAAATGGGTCAATCCAGAATATAGCACAAATTCCAGATAGTCTAAAAGAAGTATATAAAACAGTTTGGGAAATGAAATCTGCAAACTTAATTGATATGGCTGCTGATAGAGGTAAGTTCATTTGTCAATCTCAATCAATGAATTTATTTATGAGAGATGCAAATGTTGCTAAATTAAATAAAGCATTATTCTACGGATGGAAAAAAGGTTTAAAAACTGGAATGTATTACTTGAGAAGTAATTCTAAAACACAAGCTAGACAATCATTAGGTGTTGATGATTCAACAATTACTGAGATACCTAAAATCGAAACAACAATTCCGAAACCAATTAGTTCATCAATGAGTGCTGAAGAAATTGAGGCGATGAACGGGTTAACCTGTTCAATAGATAATCCAGACGACTGCATTGCATGTGGTAGTTAATAAAAGGGGCCTTGAGCCCCTTTTTTATTTTAGTATTTATAATTTTTATTTTTATGTGATATTTATAATAAATTAATTACAATGGCAGAAAATTATAAATTTATAAATATTGACTTCCCATTTCAAGAAAGTAAAGAAGGGTTTTTCTTAAACTTAAACAATGTTGATGCAAAAGCTATTAGAGCTGATTTAATGCATTTGTTATTAACCAGAAAAGGTGAGCGTTTTTACAATCCAGAATTTGGGACAGATTTAATGAGGTTTATATTTGAACCAAATGATAGCTTAACTTATTCAGATATTAAGTTAGATATTCAAACAACGGTTAAAAAATATATACCAAGTTTAAATGTTGATAATATTACTGTAACAGCTAATCCAGATAATGAATCTAAGGCAGATGTGTTGATAGATTACACTATAACTGACGATGTATTCCAAGAGAGTGATTTTATTATTATAACTTTATAATTTAGATATGCTAATTAATAAAAATGTTAAAATATCACTTAGACGATTATACTTATTAGAAGCTATAAAAAGTAATCATTATTTAGATAGGTTATATGATAGATTCTTAAATAAAAGTATCTTAACTGTTGGGTATGAAATACCTGGTTCAGTTGGAGAATATAATGAAGTTGGGACTTACCAATTAACATCGGATGAAAAAAATAACATTTTAAAAAATGCTAAAATAGTAGAGGATTATAATTTTCAAAAAAGTAAAAGTTATGCAATAAAAATTGGTGACTTGAGAATAGAACCAATCAATGTATCATTTTTCAATGATAGTTTAAGGAATGAATCTAAAGGTAAAAAACTAGTTATTTTAGATTCAAAAACTAATAGTAATGGTGATTTAATTTATGCTGTAGTTAGAGCTAATGAAATTAATACAATATATTTTGCTAAAAGTTATATCCAACAAACAACAGATAAAATTAAAGTTGATTATATAATTAAAAATTTAGATAATTTAGTTAAACCAGAAGTAAAGGTTGGTAAATTAGAACAATTGGACTTACCAACCATTGAGGTAAATGGTGATGTGTGGTATTTTGACCAAAATAATAATGAATTAATATCGACTAAAGATATTAATAAAAAAATTAATGTTGATGATGCACCTATTGAATATTTGGAAAAAATAATGGATATCTTAAATTAATAAGATTTATATAACTCCAATTTATCTGGGTAAACTATTTCATTAATAAAAAAATGGTTATCAGATGATGAAAATGAATCAGTAATTAATAAATTTTCATCTAAATCAAACACCCATAAGTCAACACAATCGTAACCCACATAATCAAAAACTGCTGAATCAAGTACTTTAGTAACAAAAATTCTTAAACTATAGTTAATATAATTACCACTATAAGACTTTGGTATTATACCATTTTTTAAAATAGATTCCCTATTTTTAACATTACTAAGGTGATATACAGTTATTAACCCCATTTTATTTAAATTTACTACAAATATAATAAAAAATAAAAAAGTGTGCAAGTATTTTCTAAAATTTTCTTTTAATTATATTTATAATAAAAGAAAATATGGCAAATCAAGGAATATCATATAATGCTAGAAACTTCGTAGATGTAAGAAGTGAATTAATAAACTTCGTAAAACAATATTACCCAGACATCTTTAGTGATTATAATGATGCATCTGTAGGTATGATGTTAATAGAATTGAATGCAGCTGTTGGTGATATATTATCATTTCACACAGATAGAATGTTTCAAGAAACGCAAATTGATTTTGCACAAGAAAGAAGCTCAATCTTATCAATGGCTAGAACTTATGGTTTAAAAGTACCAGGTAAAAGACCATCAGTATGTATTGTTGACTTCACATGTGTTGTACCACCATTAGGTAATGGGTTTGACGTTAGATACGCACCAATTATAAGACAGGGTTCACAAGTTACTGGTGCTGGTAAAGTATTTGAAGCACAAGATGATATAGATTTTTCATCACCGTTCACAACTGGAGGAATACCAAATAGATTAATAGAACCAAATATTGACTCTGATGGTAACATTGGTAGTTATAAGTTAACCAAAAGAGAAATTGTTATAAATGGTATAACTAGATATTTTAAAAGAGTTTTAACAGCATCAGATGTAAAACCATTTTTTGAAATAATATTACCAGAAACAGATGTATTATCAGTTAGTTCGGTAATAACTTTAGACGGTACTAATTACAATGGTATACCATCACTAGACCAATTTTTAAACGAGGATTTTAGATGGTTCGAAATGGATGCATTAGCTGATGATTTAATTTTTATACCAGATAATGGTGCAATAAGTGATAATCCAGGTATTAAACCAGGTAAATATAAAAGAGTTATACAGAAATTTATTACTGAATATACAGATAATGGGTATATGAAACTTATTTTTGGTGGTGGAACACAAGATATTAGTTCTTTATCTGAATTCGGTGTTGACCCAGCTTTAGTATCTAAAATTGGTGATTTTATTAATAATTCATCATTAGGGATAACACCAACAGCCAACAGAACAATGTTTGTCAAATATAGAACAGGTGGTGGTTCAACAACTAATGTTGGTTCTAATGTTTTAACTTCATTGGGTGTTGCTAGCATAAACATTAGTGGACCAACAGCGGCTATGAATACCAGTGTTAGAAATTCAATAAGAGTTAATAACCCAATACCAGCTTTAGGTGGTAAAGATGAACCATCAGTAGAAGAATTAAGAAATTTAGTTAGATATAATTTCTCAAGTCAAAATAGAGCTGTAACAATAACTGATTACCAAACTAGAATTGCATTAATGCCTGGTGAATTTGGAACACCTTTTAGATGTAGTGTATTTGAAGAACAAAATAAAATTAAAATTTATATTAGTGGCTTAGATAGTAAGGGTAAATTAACGAGTCAATCAACTAGTACACTACAAAATAATATTGCAACTTACTTATCAGATTATAGAATGATAAATGACTACATTGAAGTTAGTAATTCTAAAATTATAAATCTAGGTTTTGAAATTGATTTAGTAATTGATAAACAATTCCCACAATCTCAAATTATAAGTGAAGCTATTAATAAAACAAAGTCATATTTTGATATTAATAAGTGGAATATGGGTGATGATATATATTTGGCTCAATTAGTTGAAACCATAAATAATATAGGTGGGGTTTTAAACGTAGTCGAAATTAGAGCTTATAATAAAGTTGGTGGAGCAGACTACTCATCAAATCAAATTTCACAAGCGTATATTGATGACGCAACTAGACAAATCGATTTATTAGGTGAATATAAAATATATGGTGAACCTAATGGTATGTTTGAAATTAAAAAACCAGAAGTTGACATTAAAGTAAGGGTTAAGTAATTTACTTTTTAAGTAAAAAAGCTTATTTTTAAATAAAAAAATATGGGTTGTAATTGTAAAAACACTTCAGTTGACTTACAAAGTCAAAAAATAGAAACTAAAAGTAAAAATAAAATAGTTAATAGTATTCTTAATTTCATTACTTTTTTATTAGTATTTAGTATAGCAATAGTAGTTGTTATACCATTTGTCATTTATGTTTTATTCAAATCGATTGTATTGAGAGACAATACTGTAAATATGTCTAGCTTATTTTTAAAGTTTGCTAAAAAATTAATGGAAAAGGATAATGATGATGACGATGATGATGAATTGGATTATGAATTATATGATAACAGTGATTACGAATTAACAGATGTCGATACTGTTAACAATTTAGAAACAATTAAATAAATGTCAAATATTAGATTAAGAACAACGCCAGGTGGTGAGGATAAATTTTTAAATTTAAACATAGACCAAAAGTTTGATTTTATTGAAATATTATCACTAACTTTAAGGCAAGAAGAAGTATATCAGAATTTTTGTTCTGATTATGGTGTTGTAGTTGGTAGGGTTACAGTTAATAATGGCTTTGGTGTACCAAACGCTAAGGTTTCTATATTCATACCAATTGATGATATTGATAAAGAAAATTCACAAATATTTGGGTTATACCCATACGAACAAGTTAGTGATAGAAACTCAGATGGTTTAAGATATAACTTATTACCAAAAACAAATGAAACTAAAAATGATTGTTATGCTCCAATAGGTTCTTTCCCAAATAAAAGGGAAGTTCAGGATAATGATGATTTATTATATGTTTATTGTAAATACTATAAGTTTACAACAACAACAAACCAATCTGGTGATTATATGTTTTTTGGAGTACCATTAGGTGCTTACCAAGCACACGCTGATGTTGATATGTCAGATATTGGTATATTAACACAAGAACCATATGATTTTATACGAGAAGGTTATAATGAAAAATTATTTGAGAGTACATCAAAATATAAAGAAGGTACTAATTTAAATACATTAACACAATTAAAGAGTAGAACACCAGTAAGTATTAACGTACAACCATTTTGGGGTGATGTTGATAATTGTCAGATTGGTATTAATCGATTAGATATTGATTTAGCCACTAATATAAAACCACATGCTATTTTCATGGGTAGTATAATTAGTGATAGTGAAAAAAAAGGAATAAATAAGAAATGTCGACCTAAGAAAAATATGGGTAACCTTGATGATATGGTTACTGGTTCTGGAAGGGTTGAAATGATTAGAAAAGCGTCAGATGGTTCTACCGAAAGATTTGATGTCCTTGGTGGTGATGTTATTGATGAAGATGGGACTTGGGCTTACCAAGTACCAATGAATCTAGATTATATCATAACAGATGAATTTGGTAACCTAGTACCAACCGATGATGAATCGAAAGGTTTACCAACTAGAGCTAAAGTAAGATTTAGAGTTAAAATGAATACTACAGGTGGTGAAGGTAGATTAAGAACTAGAGCTAGTTATTTAATCCCACACGCACCAGATACAGCGTTAGAAGCTGACTATACGTTTGATGAAAGAACTAAAGACACTAGTTTTACTAATTTATATTGGAATAAAATATACACAGTATCTAACCACATAACTAGAGTTCAAAAAAATTGTGCAGACAGTACAGCTTGCTCAACAAATAGGAATTTTTTAGGAATTAAAAATGTAGATGATGGTGAAAAATCACCATTTCCATTTAATAAGTTAACAACTGCGGGTAGTGTGCTTGCACCACTATTTTCAATATTATGCATTGTATTCAGTATATTTGGGACTATTTTATATGCTATAAATAAAGTAATAGGGTTAATAAATAATATAATTGAAATACTTAATTCAATATTCTCGATAAACTATATAGCTTACATATTAATAGGTTGTAATGATGATAAATATTGTATTGGTTGTAATACTGCTAATCCTGGTTACCCAGCAACTGAACAACCTAATATACCAGACCCAGATAATGAGATATGGTTAAACTGTATAACCACTGTTTTAGCTGATGCATTAGGTCTTCTAAAATTTGATTTTTATAATGATTGGGTTAATGGAACATTATACGCTTATTTATTAAAATACAAAACAAAAAGAAAAGGTAAAGGTAGGGAAGTTTTTTGTGATTATGATTGTGAAGATGATATAAACGGTGTAGATAATAACCAAGATGGGGTTGAGGACAATAGATGTAGAACTATATCAATAGTTGATACATGTACAGTAGCAACACCACAAAGTTCGAGTACGGTGGGTGCACCATTTAATGATGTAAATAGTTTAAAAGATGATGAAATACGTGAAGGTTTAATCAAAAAAGATAATGTTGAAGGTGAATTATATTATGCTGCTATGTCAAAAAATAATATAAGATTATACTCAACAAAGATAGTTAGTCTAGGTGCTGTATTCGATTGTGACTGGCAAGGTGCCCCTAAATTTTATAGATATTTGGTTGACACAACGTATAACATCCCACCATTAACACCAGAGTATTATTTACCAAACGAACAACCATATCCAAATGAAATACAAGAATCTGGGTGGGATACACCTGGAAGTAGTTCAGGTTCTTTAATTGCGAAAATAACATGTTTAGGTGTTGGAACTGATTCAGATAATTGTAATAATATTAAAAGGTTATGTGAATTAGGAATGGGTACAGATGAAGATAGAAGAGACCCAACAACTGGTCTTGGAACACCAGTTGATAATAGAATAACGAATGCTGATATCGAAAACCCATGGGTTAGAGGTGCATTCACATATTTAAATTACCCAACAGTATTAAATAATATACCATTAGTTTTTATAGATAATGGTGGAAGTATCAATTATCAAGACCAATATTATAAAACATTTAGAGGTTATGATACTTTAACATCACAAAACCCATCATTATGGTTCTTTAAAAATTCACTTTATTTCTATTTTGGGTTAATTCCAGGTAATAGTGCGTTACAAAAAATGTTACTGAGATATTTCCCAGTTTGTATAAAAAGTGAAAAATCAGATTTAGCGATTATAATAGATAATATTCTTGATGATAATATCATTGGACTTGGTACTGGTCAAATAGAATTTCATATTGAAGGTGGTGTTGGTCCATATACTTATCAGTGGTTAGGTCCAAATTACAGTGGATTACAATACCAATGTCCAAGTCCAGACGGAACATTATCACAAACTGATTGTGGAAACGCAGATGGTAGTCAATTTAGTTTAGATAATTTATTAGGTGGTGAATATACCTTAGTTGTTTCAGATGCTGGTGGTTTAAATGCCACTACAACGGTAACGGTTTCAGGTATTGATGGTGTACAATGTCAAATAAGCCCATCACCAAGTAACGCAAGCGGTAATGGTAAAATATCAATAACTATAAATGGTGGTGTTGCCCCATATAATATTGAAATCCAAGGTGTGACTGATGGTTCATTTAACCAACAAATGAGCACACCACAAAATACATATTGTTATGGTAATTGTACAGGTCCAAATGATATCCCAAATGCGACAAATCTATTACCACCAGGTGAATATATCGTTACAGTAACAGATAGTGGCATACAAGCGATTATAGGTGGTCAACAAACAACAATTAATACTGAGTGTTCAGATTATGTGTTAATAACACAACCATTAAATATTACAATACAACCAGTTGTTTCTGATGCAACTTGTTATAATGGGTTTGGTAATGGTCAAGTCACATTGGTTGGTGGTATACCACCATATGATATCGAATGGATATTAACAGCTAGTAACAACCCTAATAATCAAGGGTTAGTTTCATCAATAGTAAGTACAAATATATTAGCAAATGAATTACCAGCGGGGTCTTATACAATTAATATTATTGATTTAGCTGGTAATACTGAAAGTGCTACAGTTGTGATTAACGAACCACCAGAGACTTTAATTTCAGCACAAACATATCCACCTGGTTGTGCATTAAGTCCAAGTGGTAGTATTCAATTAACAATTAATGGTCAAACACCACCATACTCAGTAGAGGTTATTGGTGAGGTAAATCAAATGTTATTAAACCAACCAAATGGTATTATCAATGTAGATGGATTGAAGGCTAGTATTGTTGACCCACAAACGGGCCAACAAATACCATATGTAGTAACAGTGACTGACCAAAACAATTGTCAAGTTTCAGAAAATTATGTTGTACCGTTCCCACTATATGGTGAGTTATATGTTAGAGCGTTCTCTAAAACTTATACAGATTCGAATGGTGATTCAATTAGTAGAATAATAATTAGGTTTAATGGTGGTCATGGTGGACCGTACCACTTTAGATTACCAAATGGTAACTGGATTAATTTAGGTAATCCATATACTCAAAACTTACCAGTGAGTACATACCAAGTACTCCAACCAAATTATACATTATATGAATCAACAACACAAATAAATAGTTCACCAACATATGAGTTCCAATTCTGGGCTAGTGACGCACCAGGTGGCGTTCCAATTTATCCATTACAGTTTGATTACTATTTAACAGATGGTAATCAACAAAATACATATGCCATGTTTAGAGGTAAAATTGCTATGACTAATACTGGTACAAATGGTGGTGCACAAGATTCTAATTACGGGACTAATAGCCCTTATGGATGTTATTCATATAAAAATAATAACGGAACCGCAGTTAATGGTTCAACACCACAAGGGGTATTATTAACACAACCTAATTAATATGGCGATAGGACGAGTAAAATATAGATTAAATAAAACAAAGTTTCAAGGTGCAGCTAATGTTGACGGGTATTTTAATGTTAATTTAGAATCTGAAATTAAATTATTACCACCAGGTAAAATAAATCGAATAGTTAATGTCGGTGATATTTTTGATGGTGAAAGACAAGTTTCAACTAGGTATAGAATAGTAAATACACTATCACCAATATTTAGTAATGTATTGTTTAACATTAGTGGTGACAAAGGACCATCCTCGTTTGGTGTTACAAATGGTATTAGTTATGATAAATCATATGGTTATCAAACGTTTGATGGTTATATATTTAAATCTGACCCATTAGATAATGATTTTGTTGGTGCTAATGATTTAACATATAGACAATCACTTGAAAAGCATTTAAAGGAAATTGATGGTTGGTTTGGGTTTTATAATCCAGATATTAAAACATTTGGTTTTTGTTCATTCTATGATATGGAACCAACTAGACATCGATTTGACCTAAATAGTTATAATGATATTAGAAATTGGGAATTCACAATTACTTACCCATATGCTTCAAATAATCAACATCATTTAGTTAAAAATGGGTTATTAATCACAAGTGCTGAAGTTCGAGATATGGGTGGTGTTGGTATGGTAGCTTTAGGTTCAGCAGTACCACACAACTTAATAGTTGGTGACACAGTTAGGTTAACTAATATGCCAACTATTAGTATGAATGGTGACTTTAATGTTATAGCACTAGGGTTAGATAATGGTGACAGTAAAGAAACATTTTTTGTTGTTGAAATAGACCCAACCACCGCTGTTGTTGGGATTACGTTTACAGATGGTAGAATGAAAAGGTTATACTATGGTAAAGAGGTAACTTATTATTTAAGAAAATTTAAAAAGATTAAAGCTTTCGATTCTCAAACTGAATTAACTCAAGATAGTTATGAATCATATCCATTAGCATTTAGTCAAAACATATATAATGACCAAAATTACCAAATAACGTTTAATGATGATATTGATATAAGTGATTTAGCAGATAACCTAGGTAGACCATTAAGTGAATTATATTTAACGATGGTTAAAACTAAATCTGGAACTATTTTCACTAAAACAATATCTGGTTTTGATTTAGAAAATAAATCAGGTAATGTAATTACAAATACCGTTGATGGTAGGAAGGTAAGTAATATTAGAAAAATGCATACAAGTTCATTACCATTGGCACCATTTGAAAGTCAAACCCCAGTGGAAAATGATGTTAATATAACAAATCAAGATTATTATGGTGATATTTGTGAATATAGTAAATATGAAGCTAAAGAAACACCATTAATCAATATTATGCATAGATTCAATACTGTTGATAGAGAAGCTACAACTTCAAAACCAATTGATGGTGGACTTTTAAAAGGACCTAGAAATGAAGGTTATATTTATTATCCACATTATAAAATTAAAATTAAAGAATACTCCAATTATGTTGAACAAGGTGATGAAAGTGTTGTTGGTATTCCAGAATATGCTGAAAATTTAGGCGATGGTAGATACCTTTGGCGAGATTTATTACCTATAGGTGTTAATGATGGTCAAGAAGAAACTGTTAATTACCCATTTTTAAATGGTTGTCACTATATGTATCAAAACTTATGTATTTATACTAGAAGACAAGACCCATTTGGATTCTTCGGTTTACAATTCAATGAGGATTACCCATATGATGTAAATGGTGACGGTATTCAAAATAACTTTACTACTAAACAAGCTGATGATGTCTGTTAATAAATATACTATAAATTTTACTAAATTTGCAACAACTACTGGTGCAACCATTAGTATACCTGTAAATATGACGTACCAATTGGTTGACCAAGATGAGATAATTCAAACTAAATTCGTTAATGCTGAAATACAAAAAAGTATAAATACTATTTTAGATTATGATAAAGTTAGATTTAACCCAGTAACATTAAATGGTGACTCAATGTCATTTATTGATAATATTATATACAAGGTTCATTTTTTAACTAGCAGTAATCAATTTAACCCATCTAGTTATTTTGGTGATATTGGTTTTGATAATTTTGATATTAAATTTAGAAAAAAAGCTTTTACTAAAACATTTTTAAGATTAAATTTTTATGATAGTGATTCACCAATAACACAGCGTTTAATATCATTTATAACATTATTCACTAAGATAAACCCAAGTGATTATTCAACTGGTGGTTTAACACCATGGGGTACAATTACACCCGTTAATAATTTAAAAACTCAATTTATTTTAGGTAATTCAATAGCAAATAGAAGTCTAAATGGTGAAGGATTTTTTATATATAACTTTAAAGATGAAGTCACAGTTGATGCACCTAAAGAATTATATATGCGAGCTGAATTTAATAATGCTAAAAATGGTAAAACGGTTGGTTTAATGTCAACAAGTAGTACAACAACAACTATTGACAATTTAGTATCTACTAGTCAAAATTCGACAAATAATATTTTTACAAAATATATATTAAAAACAAATAATGGTCAACATTATTATGAGATAGATACTAATTACTCAACAAATGTTCAGGTTATATCTAACGATTATATAATTGATTTATACCAAATAACTGCAATTTAATGGAAACTAAAAAAATAAAAATATTATTAGAAGATTATATTAGTAAAAATCCAGATAGCGGTTATGGTTCAATAACTGCAACATCTTTTAACGTTAATATATTTTTAACGCAAGAACTTAAAGATATTGGTAAGTTTATGGATTTTCCATATATTACTTTTGATAAAAATGCATCAACATTAACTTACGCACCAATACCAGAAAAATTAAATTATTACGGTGGTGGTAATTTTAACTTTATCACTCAACAAGGAGCAAACTTTTTCCCAAGTGGTACTAATTTTAGTGATGTTAGATATAAAAACAGAATTGTTTCAGATTATTTTACTAATAATATAATTGTAACTGGATTAACTGAAGATAGGTTAGAAAATGTTAGTAGTTATGGTTATACTGGTAATACTAAATATATACCAGGTTTTGATTTAGAAAAAGGTATTTATTTTAACTATGTTAATTCAATGGTAAGTGGAATAACTAGAGTTATTAGTTTAAATGACTTCAACCCAATAATTTATACTGAGGATGCTAAATTAAATGACCCAAATTTGGGTACAACATTACAGGGTGATGGTATTTTATTTAAAACTTATTCAGGTAGCACAAGACTTGATAATATTAACGAAATACCAATAACCCAGATGTATTATCATGGTCAAGGTACTAATAAAACTAATTCTAGTTTATCAGCATTGACTATTGAAGAATATTTATTACATATAACAGAGACACCAAAAGTACAAAACGAACTATTTATAGATAGAGGTGCAACAACAGTAATACAAAGCCATTTACAATTGGGTGAAGTATCATCGTTGGGTGACCTAATAAATTACGGAAACGGATATTATAATATATTAACATAAAAAGACATGGCAACAGGAGCATACGGTATAGTTAGACCAGCAGACGTTAACCCTAGTGATGTAGAAATTACAGTTTTCTACTCACCAAATAGGAATATACAAACTACTAGAAGTTTTAAATTAGCATCTTCTAATTTAATTCAAATAGACAACCCAAATAAAACTGGTATTGGTTTTGAAATTTTTGGCGGGTTATATACATTAAAATTACCACTTGGTGATTTTGGTGCTGTAGGTATTTATACAATTGCAATAAAACCAGTTGAAATAAGAACAACAATTGTGGATTGTGGTGTATTATCATCATCACCAGATATAAAAGGTATTGTACTTGATGGTTCCGACCCAGCTATTTCAGCATTTGCTGATAAATTTGAAAATAATAATTTAGCTGGTTATAGAATTGAATATCTAACACCAAATCCAAGTTCTACTGATTTAAAACTTAGAAATTTCTTTAGAGTTGTTACCTCAAACAATAGAGCTGAACCAGTCAACCAAAATTTAACAAATGCTAATCAAAAAGCAATTAGATATAGATTTAATGACAATTCAACATTAGTTTTTTGTACTGTATCACCTAGTTCAGAATCGAACGTTACACCGAATGTATTCCCATTTATAGGTCAACCAAATCAAGAAATTATAATAACCAATACTTATTTTAATCCATTTGTATTGGAAGTTGAAGTTGTTGAACATGATATAGAAACATTAGCTATTGGTCTATTTGGAAATCAAAGTAAATCGCTTGAAGATGGAGTTTATACATTATATAATTTTAATAATGATATTTATAAACAATACAATCTTTATGAGATTAAAGATAGATTTACAGGTAAACCGTTGTATGAAATTAAAGAACAAAAAGTGAATATTGATTTCACCAAAGTTTTTAATGATATTAGTAATGTTTAATTATAGAAATGGCTGAAAACGATAAAATAAAAGTAGTTGGGTATGCCCAAAGAGTTTTTTACAATAATGGTATAGAATATAGAAATTTTACACCAGATTTAGTGGGGAATCAAATTACTAGTGATAGTAATACCGCATTATTCACATATGGTAATTTTGCTATAACAAAAAATACCGAAGGTAGGGATGTTATTAATTACCCTAGTAAACCTTATAGTGATTTCCTTACGTTAGATAGTATTGGTGGAACATCAGAAGTTATTGATTTAGTATTTAGTGCAAATGTTAATATCAAGTTAAATATTGATAATACAAAATTATCAAATTTTGCATATTTTGGGTCATCAACTGAATTCATGAGAGTCACATTAGAATCCATAATTACAAAGTGGCCAGCATCTATACATGTCAAACCTATAGATAATCAAACATATGATGGGGTATACACTATTGAAAACTATACTTATAATTTCTATAATAACACCTCTAATTTTAAAGTTAAAACTAATACATTCGCTAATAATTATGATGTTATATACAACACTGGTGGTATATTATTAAACACATATGGTAATGAATTAAGAAATTTAGTTGTAAATTATAGTAGTTATAACATTTTATATAATAATGAGGAATATCGAATATTAAATTTTACTGGCTCAACAAATTTGTATGATGATTATGTAATGATTCTTGTTAATGGTAACCCATTCCCAACAGCGGTTAATCAACCACAATATATAACATATCATATAAAACCAAATAATACTGAAGGTGAAAAATTCTTTGCGGGTTTAGAACCATTTGAAGATTATTTATTAAATAGATTAACAACACCCAAATACAAATCAACGTTTGATTATCAATATTTAACTGATACTGGACTTATATATAATACTAGCACAAGTGTAGTTTGGCCGACAAGTGACGGTTATAATTTAGATTTTAGTACAAATGCATATGTAAATTATGTAAATGAATTATTAAAAATTTGTATATCAACAGATGAAACACATTCAGACTTAATGAGCAGATTTTTAGTGAGTGAATCAATTTCAAATTTTGATACCATACCTAGATGTGATGGTACTGAAGAAGAAACTTCTGGTCAAAAAATGAACAAAACATTAAAAATATACGGTAGAGAATTTGATGAAGTTAAAAAATATATAGATGGTATTGCATATGCTAATAATGTTAGTTATGATAAGAAAAACAATGCACCTGACCAAATGATTAAATATATTGCCAGAGTTATGGGTTGGCAATTAACTAGTTCAGTTATTGAAAATGATTTATTAAAAGCATATTTAAATGTACCAGCACCATCTTATTCTGGTTATAGTCGTGGTTTAACAGCAGCTGAGGCTGAAATTGAATTATGGAGAAGACTTATATTAAACTCAGCTTGGTTATTCAAATCTAAAGGGACTAGAAAAGCTGTTGAATTCTTATTTAAATTTATTGGTGCTCCAGAAGGTTTAATAAACTTGAATGAGTATATATATGCCGCAAAAAATAAAATAGATATTGATTCATTTGAATCAGTATTATTAGAAAATAATTATGATACTGATTTAATATCTTATAATGTTGATTCAGACGGATTCCCAAAAACAATAGCTGACACACCAACAATGTATTTTCAAAAAGGTGGTTTATGGTATAGAGAAACTGGTGGGGCAAATGCTGCGACTCAAATCAATCAAGGTAATAACCCACACATCGGACCTTATGATGGTGGTGTTGAATATATAAACCAATTTAGAAGTTTATTACCTGATTTTCAACCAACTGTGTTAACAACATCAACATTTACAACAAGTGTAGTTGAGTTGTTTACAAATTATAATAATGGTTTAATAAACAATTATAGTGGTGATACCTATGTGGGTATTGAAACATATTCTGGTGTTACATTAGATGATTGTTTCTTATATGTTGCTGATATAATAAGTGACCCACACCCAACAGCGGAATTAACTGATTGTGGTTGTGATTTACCAACTGAAGATTTATCATTAATTATTGATATTAAACGAGATGAATTAACAGAAGCTGAGCAATTTAATAATTGTAGTATAAGAATTAGTGGTTATACATATGTTGATAGTACAAATACTAATTTCTATAATACACCATATGTCTTTAATTGGAATTATTTAACATATAATGTTGATGGTTCATTAAATAGTCAATATTACGTTTCACCATTTATATCACCAACTTGTTGTAATAATATAGTTAACGGTGCATCATATTTATATGATGAATACATTATTAACTCAACAACTGGTAAACCAACACTATCAAATAGTGGTTATATTTGCTGCAAAGCCCCAACTATTAACCCAACACCAATACCAACAGGAACTCACGCAACATTTACAAACTTTGGTTTTACAACACCAGCAACACCAGCAACACCAAAAACACTAGTATTATCACCAACGGTTCAAGTATCAGCAGAATCATCGATTAAAGGTGATTCAACCGTACCAGCTTATAGGGGTAAGGGTTGTGGTTGTTATATAGGTTGTCAATGGCGATTGGCTGGACCATTATTAGGTCAGATGTATACAACAAATAATGAAATGTATTTGAAATTTGTAACACCACAAAATAACTGGGGAACAACTGGAACACCACAATATAGAGTTACTGTTCAATCAGATTCATGTTTTTGTCCACTAAACTATACAATACCCCAAAGTATTTTAGACCCATATACAAATAAAATTGGATATGCTTGTAGATTAACAGCTACAGGTAAAGCGGTATTAACATTGGCTCAAGCAAATGCAACTTACGGAACAAATAATAGCTTATTATATCAATTATTTTATCAAAAATCTATTGGCTTAATTGGGTGTACAGGAACAAATCCAGCACCATTATGTAATATATCATTAGGACCAATACCTAGAATAGTAACTAAAGTTAGTGATATAAATGTTTCAGTACCACAAATATCAAATGGTGTAGGACCATATGCTTATTTATGGGAAATTATAACACAAACTGGTAAATATTCTAATTATGGATTTTTAACTAGTAATACATCAGCAGCGCCACAAATTGGACCAATAAATGCAACAACGGTTAATTTAACAAATGGTACTTTTGAAATTAAATTAACAGTAACTGACTCAAAAGGTTGTAAGGCTAGTACAAATGCTACATATATTGCAACTGTTTAATTTATTTTAAAAAAAAATAGATTATATTAATGAATAATTGAAAGATTGAATAATTATAATAAAGGATATATGAATGGAAACTTATAAGTGCCAACCAACAATAGACAACCCATGTTTAACTGCTGATGAAATAGTTAATGGTGGTGGGGAAATAATGCATCAATTAGATGGGTCTGTTTCGGTATGGATTAATACTGATTCTGGCTTGGTACCATACAACAATGCAAATACTAAAATATGTTGTGAATACTTAGGGTATGTCTTTGATATTGAAAATCAAAAATGTTTATGGAGTGACCCAGTCACATGTGACACATGTGAAATGAAAATCGTTATTAACCCAAATGGTGATGATGGTGATTATTTTACTGTTAATGAAAATTCAGAGTGTTCATTAGATATCACATTAGATTATACATTTAAATTCGACTGTTCAATTCTAGCAAGTGGTGAAACGATAAATGAAAATGCAATAGCAATAGAAAGTGATATTGAAAGTATAAATAACCAAATAGAAAGTACTCAACTTGAATGTGCAGCATTAAGTGGTGCATGTTTTGAATACAATAGTATTTATACTGCTATGTGTTATACAATACTAGTCACTAACCACGTATCTGATTATGATGCGAATCCATATTATAATTCAGTAACACGACTTAGAACTCCAGATGGTACAACTAGCGTATCAACACCACTTTCAGGTGATATGTTAGCCCTACCGTCACGTCCAACAGTATGTTGTTTAACTGAAGAAGGTTTAATAGCCTGGCAAGCGATATTAGGAGATGTTAAGTATAATGCTTGGTTAGCATCGAATGGTTGCGATACAACGATTTATACTAATCAACAATCACAAACTTTATATACAGACGGTAACAACATTGCTTTAGAAACCAATTCACCAAATCCTTATTTTTCAGAAACAAGTGATGGTATTTGTGATAAGCAAAATGCATATGAAGAAATGTTAAGTGTTTGTGGTGAATACCAAGCATGTTTAGATATAATTGCTGAATTACAAACTCAACTTGGAGATTTACAAAATGAATTAGCAAATTTAGAAACTGAAGGTGTTTTATGTAATGACCCTATTGCTAATTTAGAGAACTTTACAGCTTCTTTCTCGTTAGATGTTGAAACTGACACACCAATGTTATATGAAACCGTATATGAAGAACAAATATTTGGTATTGGTGAGGGTAATCTAATGCAATACATAATTGATAGTGGTGGGTTAACAGGTATTATAATTAGTGGTGAAACTGGTGTTTTACCAGGTTTTTCAGTTGAAACAACATGTACTTATGATGAGATTTGCAAATCTAAACGTGATGAATTTATAAGACAATTATATTTAACAGAATATTTACCAAATTTTGGTGCCCCAGAAAATAATTTAGAAAATACTGAGTTATTACAATTAATGGGTGGTTGGTATAATTCAGCTTGGCTAAGCTATGGTGTAACAATCAATGACCCAGCGGTTATTGAACAGATAAAAAATAAAAAGATAAGAATTAGCATCAAGGTTAATACATGTTGTTTAGATTTTGCACTTTTATTAGATAAAATAAAGGTAACACAAAATTGTGAATCAATTGATAATACCTTTATTAAAATATCAAAACCTTTTGGGTTTGAACTTGAAAAATTTGTTGACAATAAGAAATCTTGGGTATCGAATGAATTACCAGAGAAAAGATTACATCTATTAGATTGGAGAAATACTGAATACCCAATCAATGACCATAGGTTAGCTATTAACACAAAGGAAATTGATTTAAATATTGACCCAGCTAAAGCAATTGAGGGTGATGTATTTAAGTATGCATATAATAACCCATGTGTACTTGATTATACAGGTAGTAGTATAAGTTTATCTGGATATTGTGGTGGTGATTATACTGATATCAGCTCAAAACTAATGACACCATTATCCGAAGTTAATACTGTTGAAGAATTTGAAAGAATAGTATATAGTGAATTAATAGATGCGAAAACTAGACAAAGTATTACAGCGTATCCATTACTTAGGTTATTATATGAAAGGTATTTAAGTAATACACTTTGTAACGGCATTAGTAATGGATATAATTATGATTCAATGCAAAATATATCACAATTAGTTGGTGATTATTGGGTTGATTTAATTGAACAGTTTGTACCAGCCACAACTATTTGGGGTTCTACATTTATTTATAGAAATAGTGTTTTTGATACTCAAAAATATGCATATAAAAGCAATACATTATGGTTATGTGAAAACCCATCACCTTATTTTCCGTTTTCAGCAATCAGTAGTGATTGTAACACACAAGTAATTAAAGTCGATTTATCAAGTGACACCCCACCAGCAAGTGGTTCAACACCTTTTGATAGTACTAATTTCTTTAGCTGTAATCAATATACCTATTGTGATTGCGTGTGGACAATGACTAATTATTGTGATTCAGAATTTATAGGTAGAATAATTGGTGATGAAGAATATCAAGCATACTGTGAAGATAATTTAATGATTGGAGAAGTACCATTATACATGAGTTTAATAACAGTACCTGGTTGTAATGCATTTAATCAAACTTGGGATTCAATTAATCGAATTTTTAGTCAAACATTAAAAATAACAGACACATCATTTGTACCAGTAACAACGGAATATAATTATGATGTTATACCATATGGTAACAATATGGATGGTATCACTATATCAGTTATAAAATTAGATACTAATACAATTAGATTAGATTGGACTATACCATTAGCCTCAATGGACCCACTAGCAACACCATGTTCTGGTTATTATACAAATTATAGTCAAACAACAAGTATCCCACCACTAGACTTACCGAATTGGGATGTTGTACCTATAGTTATAGTTACAGAACCAGAATTTAATTGTGAAATAAGTAGATTATTCATATATCGAAATAATAATAACCATATATAACTATTTATAAGTATGTCGATATTAATACAAAATATAAATGCAACACTAACTGAACCAATATCAGATAGTTTAATAGGGATACAGGGTGTTTCAACATCAGTGTATGATACAACTTGTAATCATATTGAAGCTCCTGGATTTGAAGCTTTTGTTTTTAATTTTTCTAAAGTAATTAGTACTGAAAATTTAACAACTAATGTTAATTATGGTTTAATAGTTAATAATAACAATACATTTAAAGAATTGAATATTTCATATTAATGAGTTACCAAGAAAGAATATATGGTCAATGTGGATTTTGTCCAGAAAGAAATCAAACTGTACACTCAGTCAATATGAGCTCTGATTTTTATGTTTTTAACAGACCTTATTATGATATAACAGGGTCAACAAAGGTTGATTGCACCACACCACCAAATAGTGGTTTAACTAGTGGTGATACTGGGGTTTACATCATATCATCACAAACTGGTGTTACATTTGATTTTATATTTACAGCAAATACACAATCATTTACTGATTTAAATCAATCAAAATTTAAATACACTGTACATAAATATAATACTAATCTATCTGGGTTTAGTGTTAATGCGATATATACATCAGAACTTATTGAATGGTCATCTTTCAGTGCAACAAGTGCAACAACTCAAACAATACCAATAGCATCAATCAACTTAGATGGTGATTATATAGTTAAAGGTCATTATGTTAATAATATTGCAACCGAATTTGGTACTTTATTAAATGAACAATATGATACACAAAGATATATCACTAGTGATGAATATGCTATATACCAATCTGACCGAGATTTTTATTTTGTATCACTTAAAGAAGCTGAAATACCACAAATTGGTCAAGGTACAAATACACCATTACCCGTTGGTGCTTTTATGGTTAGTTCAATTGAATTAACTAAAAACCAAACGCAAATAATTGTTGCGGACACATTTCAAACATATATTGTTGCATTAAATGGACTTACATTAGCTAATTTTTATGATTATACTGTAACAACATTAACTAGTGGGTCAGTGACAACTACTATAATACAACTGGTATCACCAGCACAATCGGGTGACATTTTAACAGTAACATATGTCTCAATAGGTAGTTCAAATGAAATTATAAATAAAATTATTGATATATCATCACCAATTCCAAGTGGTACAACTGGTAATCAAGGTTCTAATAGTGTTTATTATAATACAACTACTAGTAAGTATGAAATCTTTGTTGATACAACACCGATTGATTCTAATGACATAATGATAACTGTCAATGGGGCCATATTAGCTAATAATATTGATTATTACCAATCAACATCTGATTTAAAAAGAATCATATTAGAAGGTGGTTTAGTAGTTGGTGATATTATTAATGTTTACTATAATGGATTTACAAATTTAGTTGGTGATATAACAACACCAGTACCAACAATATCATGGTCAATATCAACACCACCAACAAATACTGGTGGTATTTTTGTTGTTGAAGTTTCTTCAGCATCAACATTTAATATTATAACCTCAAGTGCTACCACTAAGTATGCAGTTGGTGAACTTAATTATTACGCAACAATACCATTGAGTGGTGATTATGGTGATAATTTTTATTATAGAATTAAAAACGAGAAACAATATAACACATTATGTAATAGTGTTGTTAAAAGTATAAAATATAGTGAAATCATACCAATAACATTAGGGATTAATTCAACTAAATCTTACTAATTATTTACTTTGGTGTATTTATTATTAAAATAAAAAGAAATAAAGATATTTATAAAATATGAGCTACATAATTAACAATTCAGGTGCATTTGTAAACATAAAATTAACAGACACAGGTAGAAGAAAATTAGCCGAGGGTAAATTAAACTTTACCGCTTGGGGTATTGGTGATTCTGAGTTAAATTACAACAGAGAATCGATAGTAGATAACTATCAAACCGACCCAGAATTATCTGGAACTAGTATGATACTTAGACCAGTTGATAGACAACCAAACTTAAGTTCATTTGTTAGTGTTGACGGTGTTACACCAACAAATCCATTGACAGCTAGTCAAATAAACACATTAAAAGCTATTGTGAATAATAAAGCAGCTGAAAGAGGGTTCTTTAGTGCTAACACAACACATACTGAATTTAGTACATTGTTAAGTACAACATATACGGTTGATAATGGTTGTATTAGTAACGTAAACCTTACTGGTGGTACAACATTAGAAATAGGTACTGGATTTACATATAGTGTTGGTGATTATATTTTATTAAAATTAACTAACGATACTATTGGTAATTTAGGAGTAACTGGTAATACATTACCAATACCAACACTTTGGTATAAAATACAAGCAAGTGGTTCAAGTTATGTTATAGTAGATAGAGAGTTACCAAACTTAAATTCATTTTCAGCAACAACATGTTTTATTATTTATCCACAAGGTGAAGTTTATAGTGCATTTGGTTCATCATCAACAATACCTTATTGGAATTCAAATACATTATCATTTGATAGTTGTTGTTATGTATCATGTGCTGATGTTCCAGTTTGGAATATGAATAATATTTGGTGTGAAAACCTAGCTGGTATGACGGGTAGTAGTATTAATAGTACACTATCAACACCTAATGAAAGTTATGAAAAGTTTGGTTCTTGGAAATATTTAGGACAAAAATACCCATACTTTGATTATAGTTGTTCAGTAGGTGCTAGTGGTATTACAATTGATATTTGTGATGTACCAGGTACTTCCGTATTAGATACAGTTAGTAAATCAATATCAGTTATTCATTATACAAATAATACCATTTCAAATTTCTACGGTGAATTCTTATTCGTTGATGGTGCAAACGGTAAAAATGTAAATGTTTATATGCCAGATTTGATGTACCATAGAAGAGACTACCCAACTGGTAGTGGGACAACTATGGGTATGACTTTCCTGGCTAGTGGTTCAACAAAATATATTACAAATACAGATATTGAATATATAGATTTAATTGAAGATGTTACTTTGATACCTAGTGGTGCAACACCATTAGTAATTGGTAAAGTTTTCCCACAATTAAAAGTAATTGCAATACATGACGATGAAATCGTTGCTGCAATATCTTATAAATCAAATAGAAACTGGACACTACCAGCTTTAAATGCAAGTTTAGCTGCACCATCTACATCAACTGGATTATTACCATCCCAACAATATATGTGGTTAACATATACATTTGAAAACTCAACACTGAGTGGTTTAACAACAACATTACCATGTCAGAAATATATAATCATACCTAATAATACATCCGCTTCAAAAGATGTTGAATTTAAAATTAGTGGAATTGACTTATTACCTTATATGAGAAAAATCGAAGACCCAGCTTATGATGGTTTAGGTTTTTCAGCTAGAGAGTTCAAAGTATTATATCAAATAGTTTCTGGTGGGACAAGACCATTACCAAATGCTTGGAAAGTTCATGATTTTACAAGCGCATTAATTACAGGTGTATCTGGTGAAACGATTGACCCAATATTATTAGAGACTCAAAATCCAACATCAACAAACTTTAAATTAGATATATCAACAACATCTGGTGATACAACGTTTAGTATTATAAATTCATTAGGTATGGCACCAAATACAAATCCAAATATTTTACAATTTGGTGATGAAAGGTTCTTCTATGGTAATATCGATACGTATATTGGTGCTAATGTATACAAAACAATATTTAAATTAAGTGTATCTGCTGATTTATTTAAATATACATCAAATGTAACTAGAAGTTCAGACCCAAATACTAACCCATCAGTAATTAAAGTTACTGAATGTGGTATATATGATAGTTCTGGTGAATTAGTTATGATTGGTAAATTTTCAAGACCAGTTAAATTAACACCAGGTAATACAATATTACTAGAGTTATCAATGGACTTTTAATAATTAAAAAAAAAACAATTAAAAATGGGATTTATAAATAGTGCAACAACGATTAATATAAAAGGTAAATTAACACCTAACGGTAGACAAAGATTAGCAAATGGTGCTAGCTCATTAATTACTAATTTTATATTGGGTGATTCAGATGCAAACTATAATGTTTATAGTGGATTAACATCAGGTCAAATTCCTGATTTCTCTGGTGATAATTTCGGGTTGTCATTAAATAATGGCGGTTCTGGGTATCAATTCAGAAGTGGGTTACTTTATAGAAATGGTCAAAACAAAAAACCAGTTCAATTAGCCTCATCAATTATTTCTAGCACTCAAAAATCAACAGGTTATAACGTTTTATATTATAGTGGTGGTACGTTAACTCAAAATATTATAAATAGAAATGATTATAATACTGATGTATTAACTAATTTATTTTACTCATTTGGGTTACCAACTGATACTAGAACTGCTGAAACATATACTGGTATTACATCAAATACAGGTGGATTTTTAGATACAGCATTAAGTGGTTTAGCATCAGAAGAAATTTTGGTAATTGGTATTGATGGTAGTCAATATGGTGAATTAATTGATGGTAAAAGTATTAACTTACAATTAACAACAACATTAGCATCGTATAACATTTATGGTACATACGAAAATAATAATTCAATGTTAACTGACCAAGATGGTAGAATAACAGACCCATCAAGATACTTACAACAATTAGGACCTAATAGATGTCTATTATTTAGTGATGGAATTCAAAAACCAAATAATAATAGTTTATTAAGTTGGTCAACTGGTTACTCACTACCTAAACCATATTCCATTAATGGTAAAAGACTTTGGAATTTTAAAACTAACACAGGTTCTGGTACTGTAGCTGATAAAGCAATAGGTATTGCATACTTGGATAAAGGTTTTATAGTTATCACAGAACCAACAATTGTTAGTAATTTCCCAATAAGTGGTGCAACATCTTCTGCAACAACTTTAACGTTTAATTCAGTAATTAGTTCAATTTCACAAAAAGTAACATGTATTGCTGATAGAAACGAATTCACAGTTAGTACTAACACAACATTCTCAACTAGCGATGTACCAAGAATAACTGAAATTGGTTTGTTAGATGATGCTGGCAATCTAATTGCGATTGCAAAAACAAATAGAACTTACTATAAACCATCTGATGATATGGTTGTGTTTAATTTAACTATTGATTATTAAAATAGTATTTAGTTTTTATTCCTATGTATTATATTTAAATAAAATTAAATATAATTATGGAATCAACAAAACATACTGATAATTTCGTACTAGGTCTAGATATATCAACTAAGACTATAGGTATCGCACTATTTGAAGATTTTGGTGAACGTGGGACATTAAGATTATTGCACCACGTTACACCAGTGGTTAAACCAAAGCCCGAAAGTAAAATGCAAGAGTTGTTTGAAAAAGCAAAAATATTTGAAGAGGAATTCTTAAAAAAATACGAAAATGTTGGTATTAAAAAAGTTATCATTGAAGAACCATTACTAAGGTCAAATAATGTAAATACAGTTGCAACCTTATTACGATTTAATGGTATTATAAGCAAAGCTATATATGATATTCTAGGTGTTATTCCAGAATATATCTCATCATATGATTCTAGAGCTTATGCGTTTCCAGAATTAAAACAAATTAGAACTCATAATAAAAAGAACGAACCATATACTGAAAAGGAATTACTTAAAAATAATCCTGTTTTATTTGGTGGTTATGAGTGGGACATTGATAAGAAATTAGTTATTTGGGAAAAAGTATCCGAACTCGAACCACAAATAATGTGGTTACATGATAAAAATCAAAAACTAAAGAAAGAGAATTTCGATATGGCTGATAGTTATGCGTGTTGTCTTGGTTATATGTACAAAGAAGGTTTTTGGTCACAAAAAACTAAATAACTCACTTTAAAATTTGGTTTTTAAATATATTGTTTGTATATTTGCAATATGTCGAATATAATAGTTAAAATTTTAGAGAACTTTCTAGGTGACCACAAAAAACACAATGAAGACAAATGTCAAGTATCATTTGATTGTCCAGCTTGTAGTTCTGATAAGTTTTTAGACCATGGTGATGGTAAAGCTAAATTAGAAATAAACTACAAAAAAGGGGTATTTAAATGTTGGGTATGTTCATATAAAAACAACATGCATGGTCCTATTGAAAAATTAATAAGTAGATATGGTAATAAAACCAACCTACGTGATTATATATTAGTTAAACCAGAAAGTAATTATGAAGTTGAGTCTTACGAAGACAAAGTAGTTCATGTGGCACTACCAAAAGAGTTTATACCTTTAACTAAATCTAATGGTTACGAACCAAAGTATTATTTTGCTATGAAATACCTAAAAGATAGAGGTATAACCGATGATATAATAAAAGAATTTAATATTGGGTATGCTCATGAAGGTACGTATAAGAATAGAGTTATAATACCATCTTATGACGAATTTGGAGATGTTAACTTTTTTGTTGCTAGGTCATTTAGTACTAGAACATTCCCAAAGTATTTAAACCCAGAAGCTGAAAAGCAATACATTGTTTTCAATCACAAAAAGATAAATTTTGATGCAACCATATATTTGGTTGAAGGACCATTTGACCATATTGTAACACCAAACTCAATACCATTGTTAGGTAAAATACTATCACATAAGATAAAACAATTATTACTTGAAAATGCTAAGGCTGATATTGTTATTTTATTAGATGATGATGCATATGAAGATGCTATTAATATTTATAAAGAATTAGACTTTGGTGAATTAAATGGTAGAGTTAAGATATGTAAGCCACCACAAGGTCATGATTCATCATCAATATTTGAAAGATTGGGTAAAAAAGGTATAATAAAATTATTGAAGAATTCTAGAAGACTTAGTGAGGAAGAAATATATTAACCTTTTGATTTATAAGTGTTACCAGTTTTTTCAGCAATACCCATTGAAACTAAACTATCCCATACTCTAGCGGCATCAGTTGATTGTTTATCATCAGAATATAAAATTTTACTTTCTTTTGATAAATCTCTAATGATATACTTATACATACCTTTACCTAAACCTTTACCCTGATACTTATCGTATAAAAGCGTTTCAAAAACTTTAAAACCATCAGGCACTGGTCTTAACCTAAACGCACCCATTCTAACCCCATCATAAAACGGAATATACACCAATAGATTATTAACCATTGTTTTTTTTATTCTTATCTTAGAAGTATCAATTTCATTTTCGATACTCTCCAATAATCTTGTTTTTATAAAGTCTTTCATTTTAAATTAAAATAAGGTTTATTATATAAATATTGCAATGTAATTTAAAATTAAGTATATTTGCAATTAAATAATAAATAATCATGGCAAAAATTTGGGAAGGACCTGTATACTTAGAACCTATTGAACACGTTTATATTCATAGAGAGACAGGTATTAAGTATACATCAGTAACAAAAGTTTTAAGTAGTGTTGAACCACATTTCGATAGCGATTCAATTGCTGAGGCAATTGTAAAGCAAGCTGATAACAATAAGCAAGAAAGGTATATTGGTATGACCAAAATTCAGATACTGGATTACTGGCAAATGCTAAATGATACTGCGAATGAATATGGTACACATGTTCACGAAACTATTGAAGAGTATTTGTTAAATGATAAGTGGTTTTTTCCTGATAATGATTTACAGAAAAAAGTTATTCAAGAGTATGAAAGAATGAAGTTTGATGAGGGTGCTACTATTTGGCCAGAAAGGATAATGTTTTCTTCTGAATACAAATTAGCTGGTACATCGGATTTAATCATTGATATTGATGATGAATTTTTCGATGTTGGTGACTGGAAAACGAATAGGGAGTTTAACTTCTTCAATAACTTTGGGTTTAAGACGCTTTTAAAGCCATTTGAGCACATGCAAGACTGTCAGTACTCAATATATTCATTACAGCTAAGTACATACGCTCTAATGTACGAAATGGAGTTCCCACATAGAAAGTGTAGACAGATATGGATTGGGTACTGGGATAAAGAAGCTGAAGTCATGAGTAAAATACCAGTTATGTATTTAAAGAGTGAAGCTAAAAAATTATTAGAACATCACAAATTTCAAACACAATTAATGCATGGATAAAAAATTAGATAACGAAATAACAGTTAATAAGTGTGTTATAGGTGATACATACTATTTGGATGGTATGTGGTATGATTATAACTTTATAACATTCAAACATAAACCATTAATAAATACCCCAGTTAAGTTTATCGGTAAATTAGATAAAGGGTTTAAACATAATAAGGGTAGGCATGCATTTGAAATGTTGAATGGTAAAGTTATATATTTGTATGCAAAAGATACAATGCTACTTGAACCTATTGCAAATCCAGAGATATTAGAACCAAATGCGAGTATAAAATATAAAGAAAAATATGGATAAAAAAGTAAAAGTAGTAATCCACATGGCTGACATACATTTGAGGACATTTAGGATGCATGAAGAGTACGGTGAAACTTTTAAGACCACCTTAAAAAAAATAAGGAATTTGGTTAAAGATTATGACCGAGAAGAAATTAGAATTGTTATTGCTGGAGACTATGTTCATCAAAAGATTACAATCTCCAATGAATTATTAATTTTAGGTACTTGGTTTTTAAGAAAACTTGAATCAATAGCAACTGTTGTTATGATTGCTGGTAATCACGACTTATTGGAAAATAATAAGGATAGAATTGATTCATTAACCCCTATGGTTAAATTATTACCAGGTTTAAGTATTAACTATTACACTGGCGAAAGCTCTTGTTATTTGGATAACAATATAGTTTGGTGTGTGTATTCTATTTTTGATGAAAACGCTAGACCTGATATAGAAAAAGCTAGAAATGAATTTGGTGATGATAAAACATACATTGGTTTATATCATGCACCAGTTTTGGGTGCTAGAACTGATATTGGTTATGAATTCGACCATGGTTTAAGTTTTGAGCATTTTGAGGGTTGCGATATAGTAATGATGGGTGATATACATAAGAGACAGATATGGAACCATAATGGTATCCCAATTGCTTATCCATCAAGTTTAATTCAACAAAACTTTGGTGAAACTGTAACAAAACATGGATTCCTATTTTGGGACATAGAAAGTAAAACTTGTCAGGAACATGATATTGAAACTGATTATGGTTTTTACCAATTCAGAATAAAATCATTAGATGATATTGAGAATGACAATGAAATAATAACTAATTTGTAAAAAACATGGGAAATATAGGGATTTGGTCTTTATTAGGTATTATAGGTAGTATATTAGTCTCAATATGGGCTATAATGCGATACATCGTATCAAAACATATGCGATTGGATGATAATTTAAGTAAGAATTTATTACCACATTTACAAAAAGCTAAATGGAAACTTGAGATTAATAATGAGATAAGTATTAATAAGAAATATCCAGCAACTTACTCTTCATTTGTGATAGTTAAAGGTGTATTCATGTACTTCAGTAGAAGTGAACGTTTATTAAATGCTGGTTGGCAATCAAAAGAAACAATATCTGAATTATACTTTTTAAGGTGGCAAAGGACTAAAGTCGAGAATTTAATTAAAGCGTGTGTCGATACTAAAGAGCATGTTAATGTTATGTTTTTAGCACCATGGGGTTCTGATAAACTAGGTGAGTTATCAAAACTTGAAGAACCTAAGGTATACATCAATGATGACCAATATGAAGATATTGAAGCTGACATTGTAGAAATTTTAGAATCTGGTGTTGGTAAAACTAGTGCATTATTACATGGTTTACCTGGAACTGGTAAAACTAGGTTAATAAAATATTTCTCAGTAAAATATAACCTACCGATATATACAATATATTTAAATCCAGAATATAATAATTTAGATATATTATTAATGTTTAGTGATATACCTAAAAGATGTATAGTATTATTTGAGGATTTTGATAACTATTTTAATAAACGTGAATGTGTAATCAAAAACAATGAAGTTAAATTCACATATGATGTTATATTAAGCGCATTAGACGGTGTTTATAATGAATATAACCAAGTAGTATTCTTTATGACCTGTAATGACATTGAGAAGATTGATTCATCGATTAAAGAAAGACCATCAAGAATGAAATATGTTAGAGAAATCACAGGACCAAACTTTGCTAAGCGATTAGAAATTTTGGATGGTAATTATGAACTAGCTGAAATGACTGAAGGTATGACAACAGATAGAGTATTTTTTGCTAAATCTATTTCAGATAGATATGACAATGAAATTATAATTGATAAAATAAAAGAATTAACACATTAAATTATGGGAATAACAATTAAAGAATTAAAATCATTTTTAAATTCAATTCCAGAACATATGGATGAATTTGAAATGGTTAATGGTGAAGTGAGTGAATTAACAGAAACTGGGTATTATGCTAGGGTTGATAAACCAATAATTCATTTAGAGATTGATGAGGAAACTGGTGAGTTTTTATTACTGCATCAATCACAAGAAGAAGTGAATGAAATAATAAATTCAGCAAAAAATAACGATGGAAATTCCTAAAAAAGTTAAAGAAGAAATTTGGGATTATTGTCGTTTGAATGACATACCCAATATTGATGACTTCATATTAAAAATGGTATCTCAAGGGTTTACTGTTGAAAAGTATGGAGCAGCACCAACAGCCAAAGAACGAATAGTTGAAAAGATTGTTGAAAAAATAATTGAGGTAAAAGTGGATAAAATTGTTGAAAAGATAGTTGAAGTACCAGTTGAAAAAGAAGTATATATTACTGATAATACTGAAATAAAAACTTTAGCTGACCAAATCACTAAATTGGAAACTGACCGTGATTATTATAAAAAAGAAATGGAACACTTTCAATTAGAATGGAATAATACCTTGCAAAAATTAGAAATTGAGCAAAGTAAGAATAAAAAGAAAGATATTTATGGTGAGTAATGTTAAAGAGGTTTTAAATATACCTAAGAATGCGAGAATAAAGGTATATTGGGATGATACCCCAGAGAATTATAGTAGAGAATCTAAGAATAGAGTTCAAAGGTATTTCGCTAAAAAATATGGTATTGATAAAAATAATATCCAGGTTGAGTATAGACCAGTTAGAATTGGTAAGAATGGTAAGTTAATACAAATTGATGGTGCATCAATTGATAACATCATGGATACTGCTTACCAAAGAGAATTATTCAAGGAATGGTTAAGTAGGAATAACAAAACTGTTAGTATTGAAAGATTATATGCTTTAGATGATAAAGTTAATGGTGAATTAAATAGTGACAATGATGAAGTGTCATACAAACGATGGAATCTAAAATGGGTTACATTAAATAACTTCTTATCATTTGGTAATGATAATTTTTTCCCTATGAATCACTTTAGAGGGTTAACAGTTGTCAACTCAATTCCAGAAAATCAAGGTGGTAAATGTATTAGGTCTGATACTAAGGTTACTATAGAATATAATACTGATGAAATTATTAAAAAACTAGGTTTTTTACCAGATGAGTTAAAATAAATTACCACATCTCTTTACCTTTTTGGTTATAAGGTTATATTTATATAAAAATATAATAAGCATGGGAAAAAGGTATGAATTTACAGAAGGTGAAATTAAAAATATGGTTGATATGTATTTAAATCAATTAGAGGGTGTTTATAATATAGCTAAAAAATATGGTGTCGATGAAAGTGTGATTAAAAATAGATTAATTAAAAGTGGGATTAAGATAGCTAAAGGTTCACCTTATTCCATTAAGTATTGGAATCAAAGGGGGCTTAGTGATAATGAATCCAAAGAACATATTAAAACACTTAGACCAGTTAATAAAGAATATTGGATTAAAAATGGTTACACTGAAGAAGAAGCGATATTACAAATTGAAGGTCAAAAAATGGTTTCTTTAAGAGGTTGTATAGCTAGATTTGGTGAAAAAGAAGGTATTAAAAAATGGGAAGAGCGAGAAGGTAAAAGAAGTGCTGCTGGTAAACTTGGAAGTACAAATCTTCAATATTGGTTAAATAAAGGATATTCTGAAGAAGAATCAATAATAAAACGTTCAGAAAGACAAAAAACATTTTCAAAAGAGGGGTGTATTAAAAAACACGGTGAAGAAAAAGGTTTAATGATTTTCACTGAAAGGCAAAATAAATGGTCTAAGTCATTATCATCTGGTGGTAATTTAAAAATAGGGTATTCTAAAATATCACAAGATTTATTTAATGTTTTATTGGAAACCTATGATATTGATAATAGAAATAATATTTATTTCGCTACTCACAATAAAGAATATAAATTAGATAAATGTGAATCAGAAGGTGGAATTTGGTTATATGATTTTACTGATGTCAATAATAAAAAAATAATTGAGTTTCATGGTGATATGTTTCATGGAAACCCCAAGAAATATAAAGCAACAGATTACCCGCATCCATTTAGAAATACGATAACAGCACAAGAGATGTGGAATAAGGATAAAAGGAAATTGGATGTTGCTATTGAAGGGGGTTTTGAAGTGTTGGTTATATGGGATTCCGAATATAGATGGGGAAATAAAGAAGGTGTAATAAATAAATGTAAAAAATTTTTAGAAATATGAAAAAAGTATTAACAATCGGTGAATTACATAAAATTTATCAAAAATATGGTGATTTAGGGTTTAAAGTTGAAACACCATATGGTTTTAAAGGTATTGAATGGTGTGGTATAACCGAGGAAAATGCGGATATATATAGATGTGAATTGGAAAATGGTATGTATGTTGAAGGTGCTGATTACCATAAATTAAAACATGAAAATGATGAATTCATTCATTTAAAAGAAGCTGAAGTAGGAGTACCAATACAAACGATTGATGGGATTAGTAAAATTAAAACCATTGAGTTAATGGATTTTAAAGATACTTTATATGACATACAAGTAGCTGAAGTTCATCAATATTACACCAATGGTATAGTATCACACAATACAACATTAACTGTTGATTCAATCAAATACTTATTATTTGGTAAAACAACAAAGACTGATAGAAATGAGGAAGTCTTTAACTTACATAGTGATGACAATGAATTAGTTGTTAGAGGTATGATAGAGATTGAAGGTGATGAGGAAATAATCATCGAAAGAAACATGAAAAGGTCTAAAAATAAATCAGGTGGGTGGACTATAAAGAATACGCTGAATTATTATAAAATACTACCTGATGGTGAAGAAGAAGTATTAAATGATGAGGACGCAACTAAAACTACCAAAAAGATTAGAGATACTATTGGTACTGAAAAGGATTTTGAATTAGTTGTATTAGCAACTGCTAGAAATTTGGATGATTTAATTGATTTTACATCTGGAGAAAGTGGTAAGTTATTAACTAGATTCATTGGGCTTGATATTATTGAAACAAAAGAAGAAATAGCTAGAAACATGTATAATACGTTTTCTAAAACTATGAAATCAAACTTACATGATATTGTAACTTTATCTGATGAGATTCAAACACATACTGAGAATATAGTTAAACTAAAAGAAATTGAGATTGATTTAAATCTTAAATTAGATGCTGAAAAAAAATCAATTATTAATTTGACAAATGAAAAGTTAGATTTAGTTTCCAGTAAGATTAAAATTGATGTTGAGATATTAACCTTAAACCCATCAAAACTACAAGAAGATATCGATGCAATAATTAAGAGTGGTATTGAATACAAAGGTGAAATTGATACTATAGTTGAAAGGATAACAGAAATTGGACCATTAGTATTTGATGAAGATAGACATTTTGAGATTACTAATGAAGTTAATACATTAAACACATCTGTCGCTGTTAAATCTGCCGAAGTTGAAAGATTAAATCAAGTTGTTGAAGATTTGATTGCTGGTGGTATATGTAAAGCTTGTAATAGAAAGTTAGATGATGTTGATAATTCAAATCATATATTAGAACACGAAACAACAGCTAAAACTATTGGAACTGAAATTGATAAGATTAACAAAAAATTAAAAAAGTTGAATGATGAGTTAACTAAGTTAAATACTGTTAAAAAATTGGTTGATGAAGTTAATAAATTGGAATTAAGTAAGGATAAGTTTGAAGTTGAGATAACATCATTGAAAAATGATTTAAAATCTAAAAAAGTTGACTTAAAAAAATATAATGATAATTTAAGTGCTATTGATACTAATAAAAATATTGACGCTACAATATCATCAGTTGATACTAAATTGAATGTTTGTGACCACCAAAAAACTGAAATAAATAACAAGATACAAAGAGTATTATTGGATATTGAATCAAATGGTACTGATATTGTAAACAAAGATAAACTAATTGTTCAAATCAAGAAAGAAAAGGAAATTGAAATGATTTACAAATTGTATATTGATATGATTGGTAAGAAAGGCATTAGCAAATTAGTTTTAAGGTCAGTTTTGCCGATTATCAATTCAGAACTACAAAGATTATTAGATGATGTAACTGATTTTGAAGTTGAAATTTCTATTGACGATAAAAATGAAGTTAGATATTTATTAATAAAAGATGATATAGAAAAACAATTAAAAGCTGGTAGTGGTTTTGAAAGAACCGCATCTAGTTTGGCTTTGAGGTGTGTATTAGGTAAAATGTCTAAATTATCCATGCCGAATTTTATAACATTTGATGAAGTACTTGGTAGAGTTGCACCAAATAACGTTGAGAAGATGAAATTGTTATTTGATAAAGTTAAAGATATGTATGATAATATATTCTTTATAACTCAAAATGAGATTGTTAAGGATTGGGCTGACAACATAGTGACTGTTATCAAAGAAAATAATATATCAAAAATTAAAATAAGTTAGGTTATATTCACTTTTTTTTATTATATTTGCATTATAAATAATAGATATGACGATTAATTTTAAACATTATTGCGCAGTATTCTTCAACCCAACTGATGGTTTAAATGAAGAAGTAAGTAAAATTTGTGAAGAAGCACATAGAACAATGAAGGGTAAGGGTATTTCTATATATACCTTTACCAGCATTGTTGAAGCACCCATATTAACTGAGTATTTTAAATCTTATGGTAGGAATTTTTTATTATTCGATTTAAAAGAAGAAAACTCTGGTTTTAATTTTATTGATAAGGTGAAAGAGAATGACTTATTTGGATTTTTAAAATCAAATGAATCTAATAAAGATTTCGAAAAACTATCAAACACGTTAATGGATGATATTCTAAAGGATATTCATGGTATTAAAGAATCAACCCCAGATGTTGATATATCTAGTATAATTTCGAATAACCCTTATTTAGGTTCACCAATAACACCTAAAGGGTTTGAAATTTATCAACACCCAGAATTAGAAGAATATTCACTTAACATCGATGAAGATATGAGTAAGAAGGATATTAATGAAATGGTGAATAAAATTATCGATAAAGGTGTTGAAAACCTTACTGATTTAGATAAAAAAATGTTAGATAAATTATCGAATTTACGATAAATTTGTTTACTTTTACAAAAAAAATCGTTATATTTATATGTCGTTAGACAGATAACAATTAAGATTATTAATTATGAATGAGCAAAAATTATATTAATTTAAGTGGAAATGATACTGTAACTAAATACTTTAAAGAAGTAAGGAAATCAAAAGTTATAACACCAGAACAAGAAGTTGAACTGGCAAAAAAAATAAAAGAAGGTGATACGAAGGCAATCGATGAATTAGTATTCGCCAATTTAAAATTTGTGATATCAATCGCAAAAGACTATCAAGGTCAGGGTCTACCATTAAGTGACCTAATAAATGAAGGGAATTACGGCTTAATTAAAGCTGCAAATAGATTTGACCACACTAGAGGGTTTAGATTTATATCTTATGGTGTATGGTGGATTAGACAATCTATAATACAAAGTTTAAATGATAATGCGAGAATTATTAGACTCCCGTCTAATGTTATCAATAAACTAGCATCGTTAAAAAAAGAAATCGAAAAGTTTAAGTTTGAAAATGAGAGAGAACCAGTATATGGCGATATCTTATTTGAAGATACTGATTCTGAAACATTTGTAGAAATGGAGTTACCAAGTTGTAAATCATTAAATGAAACTGTAACTGAAGATGGTTCAGAATTATATGAGTTAATTGAAAACCCAGGAAATATTGTTGAAGATAACTTTTACGAAGTTGATGAAGTTGTTAAATTTGAACTTGAGAAAACTCTATCAATACTCTCAGCAAGAGAACGAGTAATTATTGATTGTTATTATGGTTTAAATAGTGATTACGAACCTATGACATTAGAAGCTATTGGTGAGAAGTTTAAATTAACAAAAGAAAGAATTAGACAAATTAAAGAAAGAGCAATAAGAAAACTTAGATTTAACTCAAGTGACTTACATGATATCTTAAACAAATAACCGAATATTTATTAATATGAAGAAAGTATTATTATATTTCATTTTATTAATGGCTGTTACATTAGCAGCCACAGTAGCCTACGTATCAATAAGTGGGTTACTAACAGTATTCAGTGGTGCTGGATTTTTAGGATTATTATTCTTTTCAGCGATTGAGATATCTAAAATAATTGCAACATCAGCAATACACACCTATGGTAAGAAAATAGGTTGGGTATACAATGGTTTGTTATCATTAGGTATTATAATCGCAATGATTATAACATCTATGGGTGTTTATGGGTTCTTAAGTTCAGGATACCAAAAGAATTCAGCAAAATCAGATGGTGTTGATAGGGAAATTACGTTAATTGATACCAAAATTAAATTAAAAGAACAATCTAGGGAATCAATCAATTCACAATTAGTTCAAACACAAAAAAGTGTTTCTCAGTTAAGAACAGCATTGGGTAATAATACTCAGACTAGAGTTGATAGAAGTGGAACCGTTATAACAAGCTCATCAACTGGTAATAGAAAGGCATTTGAGAGTCAATTAAAGATTGCTACCGATACTGAGATTAGATTAACTAATGATTTAAATTCAGCTGATTCAGTTATTAACGTTTTATCTGAATCAAAGGTTGAACTTGAAACCAATGCTGCAATGTCTAGTGAATTAGGCCCATTAAAATACTTAGCTGATGTTACTGGTTCATCAATGGATAATGTAATGAAATGGTTTATACTATTATTAATCGTTATCGGTGACCCAATGGCAATTCTAATGATTATCATATTTAATAAAATTATTAATGGTAAAGATGATGCTGTAAGTGATGTTGTAAATGATGCTGTAAGTAATGCTGTAAATGAGGGAGCAAGTGAGGGAGTAAATGAAGGAGCAAGTGAGGGAGTAAATGAAGAAGAATTTGAAATGCTAGACGAACTATTAGCAATCCAATCTATGTCACCACCAGATGGAACTGGTATTTTATCAGCTATGGATATAGTTGAAGAACCTAAACCACAAGAAAGAACAATAACGGTTGAAGATTTACCAGAAAGAAACAACCGAGGGTTTAGTGTTAATATCCCAGATAGAAAATCAAATAATAGTGTTGAAAGAATAGGTTCTAATAAAGAGGTTAGGGACAATGAACCAGGTAAGGTTTTCTTTAAAAAGAAACATTTATGATTGATAAAGAAACATATAAACTAGAAGAAAGTCACTATTTAAATGTGGAAACAACTAAAAAAAGAATTGTCATAGGCAATTCTTTTTCTATTGATATGAATCATTACAATGGTTGGTTAAATAGGTATAATGGTAAATATAAAAAAACATCGATGTATACTATTGCTATAGATGGTAAAATATACGAACACTTCAACCCAAAATACAGTTCAGAAATAATTGATAAAAAAGATTTTGATGAATCAACAATTACAATATTATTAGAAAACGAAGGTTGGTTAATTAAAGATTTAAATGATGAAAATCGATACATTACCTATGTTGGTAATATTTATAATAGAATTGACGAGGTTTTTGTTAAAAAATGGCGACATAATAAATATTGGTCACCATATAGTCAAAAACAACTAGATTCCACAGTTTATTTAATTAATAAATTGTGTAATGATTTTGAAATACCTAAAAATGTCATACACCATAATACTAAAATAAGTAATGGGTATTCATATGAGGGTATTTTATATAAGAGTAATTTAAATACTTACTTTACAGATGTTAACCCATCTTGGGATTTTGCTGGTATTAAAGAACAAATAGAAAATTAGATAGAAATGATAAATGAACACGACATGACTAAATCAATGATTGACACAATGAGGTCAGTTAAATTAGTTAGAGAATCTGTTGAACCAAATCAAGCAGAGCAATCTATGGGTATGAATAACGAACAAGCACCACAAGAAATCATTATCCTTAAAAATGGTGAAGAACAAAATGTTGAGGGTAGTATTTCTGGATTTTGGAAAGCTGATAAAGAATCGTTTATGCAAACTGTATCATCCGATGTTAGATTTACTAGCTTTTCAATTACACCAAAATCTGGCGCAAATGAAGGTGATGTTAAAATGACTGGAATTTTAGATGCTTACGATATTGGGTTCTCAATGAATAAAAACGCTAGTTTAGGTTTAGTTATTACTACAGCACCAGAAGGGGCTCAAAGTTCTGACATTAAATTAGATGAAAATGTAATGAAAACATTAAGTGCTTTGTATAAGTACTACCAAAACTGGTATAAAGATTGGTCAACTAAGTTGAACACTGAAAATTTTACAAACGTTAGAAATGCTTAAAACTTTAGACACAAAATCAATTATTATAATAATATTAGCATCTTTATTGGTCATATTTACGATATTCCAACCGAATAAAAAAATACAAACTTATAAAGGTGAGATTAAAGTTTTACATCAAAAAAATAAAGAGTTACTACATAGTAATGATAGTTTAAAGATAGTAAACCAAAAGATTGATAAAGAATTGGAAAAAATATATGGTATAATTAGAATAACTGAAAAATTGATTGTACAATATGATAACAGAATAAATGATTTAAAAAATAAACAAAATGAAACATCTAATAGGGTTAATGTTCTTAATGCTGATGACGTTGCCAGCGAATTCACAAATTACATTAAAAAAAGGTCAGGTAAAGGCGTTCGTAAATGAAACTGGCGACACACTAATCGCAATGAGATTAGATGACGCTAAAAGTATTTTAACTGACATATTAAATTATCAAATAGCGGATAGCTTAGTTAAAGAATATGAAGCTAAAGATAATGAAAAAAGTAAAATAATCATTTTACAGAAAGAAGCAATTATTAAATTAACTGAGAAATCAGAAAATCAAGAAATGCGAATAGCTAATTTAGAAGAAATTATTAAAAATAAAGATACTGAAATTAGTTATAAAGATATGATTATAAAACAACAAAAAAAAGAGATTAGGAAACAAAAGGTGTTAAAAATAGTCGGATTTAGTAGTGCGATTATACTTCCAGTTGTTACCGCATTAGTATTATTGAAATAATTTAATTAAAATAATTTATTAAAACCCCTATTAAGGGGTTTTTTTATTATTAATCAAATATTTATTATTAAAAACAAAATGAAGAACATAATAAAGCAAAAATTAAATGAGGAATTTGGTAAAAAAGATGTTACTAAAGAAATCACTGCGTTTATTGATTCTGCAACCTTTAAAAATAAAATTGAGAAAATCATCAAAGATAAATTAAAAGATGATAAAGATTTGGAAGATAAGATAGTTGAAATAACTAAAAATGTCCTTACTCAATTATATAAAACTCTATGGACTAGAAGAGGTTTCTGGAGAAATGATTTAAAAAATAAAAGTTCATAACCATGGCTAAAATTAAAATAACGCAAAAACAAGCTTTAATGCTTGAAAATTTAAACAAACCTAAAGTATTAAGAATTACCGAAGCGCAATATAATGCTATATTAAAGCATGAAGGTTTAGGTGAAGGTGCTGTAATACCACAAATAGCCAACTCAATAAGTAAGGTAGATACAAAAGCTGGTAAAGATTATAGACAAAATGTTAATTCTGAAACTAAGATTAAAGGTGTATTTAAGGAATCTGAAGGGTTATGGAAAGAATTTGTTAATGAACTATATGGTTTAAATGAATCTGGTAATAATCTATATGAAAAATTAATTAAATTAATGGAAGCATGTGGTTATGTTGAAAATAGAAAGCTATCTAAAACTAAATTTGATGGTGATAAAAATACAGCTAAAGATGTTATCAGTAGTGGTTTAAATAAACTACATGAATGTGGTAGCCCATATATGGCTATGGAACATATGGAAAATGAATATGACCGTATTACACAATCATTAAAACAACAACTAACACAAGAACCTACCAACCAATTCTCTGACGAAGAAAAACATAATGAAATTAAAAGAAGAAGAGCGTTAGAATTACAAAGAAGAGGTGAAACTGGTGAGATGCCGATTAAAGAAGAAGGTGATGAAGATGTTAATAATCAAAATGGTGTTGTAGGTTTAGATATTTTAAACTACGAACCATTTAAAAGTTTACCAGACACCAGACGTGAAATGGGCGATTATACCGTTAGAATGGAACCAAAATTACCAAGTTTAGATACTGCTGACGCTAGCTTAATAATGTTCTCAAAAGAAGATTTTATTGACCACCAAGTGCAAGGACCTAAAATGGTTCACAATTTTGCTGGATACATATCTAGATTTAAAAGCTTGTACGGTGAAGACCCTATCTTTATTAATTTAACACCTGGTAGATTCGGTAGAGCTGATATAGCTAATGAAAAATTCTTAGACTGGAAAGAAACTGGTAACGCTGCTAAACAATCTTGGATGGATGCAGAAAGAGGTCAAGGTATGACATCAGGTCTAGACGAAGTAGAGGTTGATGAAACAACGTCTATGGGTGGTTCTGGTGCAGTATTTTCTAATCAAGGTGGTGGATACCCAGTTGGTAAACTTAGAGAGAATGGTGGTGATATTTACGATGAAATTGCTGATGAATTAGGTATTACTACTGATATGTTTTGGGACGTGGTAAATAACTCAATGGCTGAATTAGATACTATTGAAAAAATATACTTTAGTGATATATATACTAGTGGTGAAAAATTATCAATGATTGCTGACATGTTAAATATTAACCACAACCCAGCACAAAATAAAATATATGAAGCATTAGACACTTTAAAGAAAAGTGTAGAAGAAGAAACTGATTCAAACTTTTCAGAATATTCTAACGATGCCTTAACAGATATGAAAATAAATCTTTCTAGATATCAAGGTAATGAATCTGAGATTGCATCTATCAACAATGAACTAGCTAGTCGTAAACAAAAATCAATGGGTACTTCTGGTAAAAAAGGTAAAGCACCTGTAAGTATGAAAAAGGAAACACCAATTTGGCCAGGCGGTACAATTGTAGGTGAATCAGCAACTGATAAAACACAATGGGCTGGTGGTGAATTTGTGGAATTCGATGACTGTACTAAATTAAATAATAATAAAGAAGCACAGAATGGTGGTTGTTCAACTGGCGCATCAGATAATGTTGTGAAATTAAGAAAAACCAAAAGTAATGTTAACGCTCCTAGTTTGGGTAAAAAACAAGGTGAATAATCGTTTTTTTTGAATTAATTACATATTTATATAAAAAGATATTATGGATAAGAATAATATAAAAGATTTACTTAATCAGACTTTCGTTAACGAAGCGAAGGTACCTGGCCTTGATGTTACAAATAAGGCTAAAGCTGATAGTGGTAAAGAAAATAAAAAAGCTATTAAAGATATGGGGACTGAATTATCTAATTATGATAAGGAATCTAAAAAAGCAACGAAAGACGCTATTAAACCCGTAAAATTTAATTATACAGACGATTCTGAAGAAGAATACCACCAGGAAATGGAAATCATGAATGGTCAGGAAATGATTCAGTACGATAGAACACCTAGTGAAGAATATACAAAAAGAGCTGAAGAGGCAATCGAAGGTTCAACAAGAATGGGTAATAACCCAGAGTGGGCTAATGTTGTGGCTGCTGGTCAAGGTGGTGACCCAGAATTCGGTAAAAAATTAGTTAAAGCAATCAAAGCGTCAGCTAAAAGAAGAAGTGACGATACACCAACTACTAAAATGTTTGGTGATGACTGGGAAGTTGTTACAGATAAATCTCATAAAGCATACGCAATGGAAAATACAAAAAATAATAAAGAAACAATAAAAGAATCTGAAAAAATGAAAAGACTTAAATTTAAGAAACCTTTCAATGGCGTTAATAATGCATTAAATTTAATACCTGAAAACTATAAAGTTGATAACAAGGTATTTGAAATGAGTGATGGTAATGAATCATATAAGGTAAGATGGGAAGGTTCATTAAACGAAGGTAAGGGAGTTGTATTAATAGCATCTGATGCCACATTAGTTAACGAAGACGTTCAAAAAATGAAACACCTAATGGGTTATAATTCTAAAGAAACTTTTGGAAACTTAAAAGGTGCTGAAAGATTAGCTGAAGATAAAAATTTCAGCAAAATCTGGGACAAAACAAAAACTTTATTATCTGAAGGTATGGGTGATTGGTCACCTAAACAATTAGATGCATTCGATAAAGGTGACCAAGATGGTACACCATTTGAACCAGAAGATATGGATGCACTTAGAAAAGATGAAGCTATGTACGAAATGGATGCTACAGGTACTATGGATGCGGCAGCACCAGTAAACCAAGCAAAAATTAAAGGTGACATGATGTCAATTCTTAAACAAGATGTATCAAAAATGGGTACAGGTGAAAAAATGGTTTTTGATTCATTAATTACTAAGATTAGTGACTTTTTAGCACAAGCTGGTAATCAATCATCTGGTCAATTCAAAACATTAATGGATAGAATGGTTGCCTTAGTTGATAAAGAACTACAAGATAATCAATCAGCTGCACCTATGGCTGAAATGGGTGAAATGCCTCAAATGGATAGATTCGATGAAGTATTTTCTGATTTAGCTGATGATGGAACAATGGAAGAAGGTAAAGTTGGTGATTTTTTTAGAAAAGTTGGAAGCGGTATTGGTGGATTTGATAGAGGTATAGAAAAAGGATTACAAACTCCAGAAGGTCAAGAATTAGAAAAATCATTTATGGAAGCTGAAAATGAAAACGATTGGTTTGCAAAATATAGCCGAGTACTGGTAAGAGCAACAGCACCAGGTGGTTTATTTGATACAGCTGCTGGTGCATCAACACAAACAAAAGATGTTGTAGAATATCTAAGAAAGAAAAAAGCTGATTCTAAAGTTGCTGAATAAGTATAAAAATTTATAAATAACAAAAAGCCCCGTTTGGGGCTTTTTTTATTGGTCTAATATATTATAATCAGATTCATTTAATGAATTTTTACCACTAAAACATATCTTATCTAAAACTATATCTTTAGTGATTGATTCATCATAAAATAAACCTAATAATTCATCAAAATCAAATTCCAATTCAAATTCAGATTTAAACTCATCTAATTTGTTATTAATGATAATATTTATTAAGTCATCAGTAAAATCATATTTATAAAATATAGTTGTGTCTTCAGCCAAGGCTATATTTATAAATGAATTTAATTCAACTTGATTAAGGAACAAATACAAATATTCAAATTCACCACAGTCACTATCTTTAACTAACATCCTATCAAAAACTGAGAACCCGTTAATATCTTTAAAATCTTGATTGATTCTAAAGTTTACCTCAGAATCACTATCATTTTTAATTTTAAGTATTGTTACCATAATTATCTTTTTAACAAATATAATTAATCTTTATCAATAAACCAAATTTTTAAGTAATTATTTTTAATATTTATTTTTATATAGAAATTAATTATATTGTGTAAAATATAAATAGAATGAGTGATAAAAATAAGATGAAATTTATGAACTACATTGCAACACCACTTAGTGACGATAGTATAACTATTTTATACTCAACAAATAATGTTAAATATAATAGAGTTACTTTATACTTAGATTTTATATTATCATTATTACATTTATCATTTGATACATATATGGGTGATGATATAACCAATCAGGAATTAAGAATGAAACATTTTGATTGGTGTTGGAATAAAAACATTGAGAATTTTAAAAAAGAATCGATAGAGTTCCAACATAATGAAGAATTAGAATCTTATTTCAAAGATTTCATGTTAGAGATTTTCTACAATTTAGATGGTAAAGATAATAACCCACATGTTAAAGATAATATTATAAATTTGTGGGTTCACATTTTCAATTATAAGGGTACAAAAAGTAGAGCTGATGTTGATAGCTTTATTGAAATTTATAATATTTTTGATAAATCCTTAAAAAATAGCTAAAAAAACACGATTATCTATTTATTTCTATAAAACATTTCCTTATATTTGAAATATGAGTAGGATAATAAACATAGTTTTAACTGACTTAGCATCTGATGTTATGAAACATGAGGAAGCTATGGAATTAGCTATTAACGGTAAAGATAACGTTGAAGAGCGAATCCAAACAATAAAATATCATTTGGGTAAAATTATTGAAACAGAACAAATGATTGATAGATGGAGAGCATACACTGCACCAACTAATAATAATAATAATGAATAAAAAAAGTAAAAATGAAAGAATTTGAAGATTTAAAAGCGTTAATTGAATCACTTGAGGGTGATGTTGCTAAATTTGTGGAAAAAGGTAATAAAACTGCTGGAACTAGAGTTAGTAAAACAATGAGAGATGTTATTAATGCAGCAAAAGCTGTTAGAAATAAAGTTTCATCAATGAAGAAAGAAACAAAGTTGTAATATGTTGATAAGTTTAATCAATAAGTTATTATTAATGATTTTAGCCATGGCTTGTTTAAATGTATTTAGACATGCTTATTATTTTATTCAGGCCTGGTTAAAATCTGATAGCGAATCACCAGAAAAATACAAAGTTAGTAATAAATCACTGTGGGTATTAAGTATTGCAATTGGTTATGTTGTCTCAACAATAGTTTACGGTGTATTCATTAAATAAATAAAATAAGAATATGTCAAAAATACAAGAAAGATTAAATGCATTGAGACCATATGTTATAGGTATTAGATACCTACAAGGTATCCAGTTGGTAGATGCTATTTTAAAGGAAGGTTGGACAGTACCAGAGTCCCAATTAATTCACAAAGAAAAGGTTGATGGTGAAGAAAACTACTACATGTTCTTTAGTGAAAACGATGATATAGATATTGATGATTTATTGGACTACGTTCATGAAGTTATTAATTTGAATATTGAAAGAGAGAAAAAATACGATTTGTTAAAAGAGAAAGTTGTTGAACTACAAAAAATCTTTAAAGATAATAGTTTCACCAAATTACAAAGGCTTAAATTCACTTTTAATGAACCAGATATTATTCCAGCACTAATTGATATGGAAAAAATTGATGGTGAGAGTGCTACTGATTTACTTGAAAAAAGTAATGAAGTGGTAACAGTTGTAGAAAAACCAAAATCTGAAATTGTAAAACCACCAAAGAATGGTTCAAACAAAAAAGTAGCAACACATAATAACATTGAACTACCACCATCTGGTGAAAAGATTATATTGGAAGAGTTTATTGAACCAACCAATATTGTTTGTAAATGTGGACCAGATGAAATATGTCCAATATGTGAAGAACAAAAAGATTTAACCTATTAATAAAAAAGCCCTCAATTGAGGGCTTTTCTTTTATTCGTTATCTGAGTAAAATGCCCTTTCAAAGAATTCTTGAAGAGTGTGCATTAACCAAACGCCACCAGACGTTAAACAACCATCCAAGAAAATCATTAATGGTATATTGTCAACACCATATAAAGACATCGGGGTTTGATATCCTAATGTTGAAAATACAAAGGATAATATAAAGCCTACCCAAGTTGATAAGCATAATGGACAACTAAATAGTTTACCAAAGAATGTTGGACTAATATTTTTCCAAAAACTTCTCCAACCGTTGAACATGGAACCAAATACTGCTATATTTGTAATACCGTAAGATAATAATAAAAATGTTGCTGTTATCATAATTTTTTAATTTTATTCAAATATATGTATTTTTTATAATAAAGTCAATATTTACTTTAACAGATATTATAAGTAATATTGAATATGGAGAATAATCAAAAAATAGTAACACTTGATGAACTTTTAGTTAGGTTTGATAAACAAACAAAGGAATTTATAAGTGGAATTGAACGAGATGAGCAGAGTGAACGAATTGAAACTGTTGATGCTATGATTAATGACATTAAAGGTCAAAAAAATCAAACCGTACTAAATAAACATAAATTTATTGGTGAGATTAAATCTGGTTTAGGTAAAAAAATAAAAGAAAACCCAACCACAATAATAAGACACACTAAACCATGGTATAGTAAACTAGGTTATTGGGTTAAAAATATATTTACAAAGTTTTAATATGGATTATAATGAATTAATTGAAACTATTTCAGAAATAGTTAACAATGAGAAAATACACAAAAATGGTTTAACTTTAGTTTATGAGTTAAGTGAAGAAAACCACAAAAAAATGGATGAACATTTATATTATAAAGCAAATCCTGATGGGGCTGGTTTTGTACATAGAAGTACTATCGAAGTAGAAATTGGTGGAATTACAATTAAATTCTTCAAAAAAGTTGTAAAAGATTTGGTAGATTAGAATATTATACTTATATTTGTATAAATAAATTAAACATTATGAAAAAGTTAATATTAATATTTGGATTATTTCTTTCAATCACATCATGCAAAAAGTATGAAGGTTCTTATCAACAAATACCAGACCCAGTTGACACAACAGCATGGCAAGATGATTATACAAGTGGTGGCGTATTACCAGGCGGTGGCACACAAACACCAAATACGATAGTTGGAACACAATGGGTGTTAGTTAAAGTAGTTTCAGCATTCTCAACCAACTACCCAAATGATACAATAACATTTATATCATCAAATAGATATGTATTGAATCAAAATGCTCAAAGACCATATACTTTAAGTATGATAACAGGTTCAACAAACAAAAGTTTGACATTAGATTTCTTTTACCCATTTGGTGGTAGTAATTATTCTGGACAAATTGGTCAATATGCTGTTGAAGATGGTATGATGAGTAATATTGAATTTGTTGATTTACAGAATAATACGGCAACGATTAGAGCTTGGTTCGTAAAAATTTAAAAAAACTTGAAGATAAGATAAATAGTTATTATAACTATTTATTTTTTTTAATATTTATTAATAAAAACATATGGGTTTACGAGAAGAAATAAATAGAATAAGGGAAATAATGATTTTAGAAGAGTCAAATCAAACAGAAGCTTGGGAATCAATACAAAAAACTATAGATATTTTAAAAGGTAAAAATAAAGTTTTACTGTTAAGTTGTTCAAATAGATACAATTGGGATGATAAAAATATAGATACACCAAAATCAAAAATGATTGCGATGTACCTAAATGATAAATTAGGTGATAAATCAGTATTAATAGATGTACCCGAACTTAAAATACTACCTTGTGAAGGTAATGTATCAAGAAAGGATGGAAATTCTTGTGGTTTATTAAAAGCAGCACTTAAAAATAAGGATAAAAATCCATCAGGACATCACAGATGCTGGGTTAATATCAACGAACCATCAGACGAACTATGGAAGATTTCCAAAGAGTTATTTGAATCGGATGTAGTCATATTTTTTAGTTCAGTTAGATGGGGTCAAGCAAATATGTTCTATCAGAATTTAATTGAGAGATTAAATTGGATTGAAAATAGACACACAACATTAGGTGAATCAAATTTAGTTAAAGATATTGAGACAGGGTTCATTTGTGTTGGACAAAATTGGAACGGAGAAAACGTAACAGAAACACAAAAGAAAGTTCATGAATTTTATGGTTTCAAACCAAATGATAATCTATATTGGAACTGGCAATACACTAAAGATTCTGAAGATGAAACTCAAGAGTCATATAAAAAATCACACAGTAAATTCATAAAAGATACAAAAATTTAAAAATATTTTAAAAAAAAGTTGTCATATTAAAAAATAGTTAGTATATTTGCAAAAACAAAAACTTAAGATTATGAAATTAGTAGATGCTTTACAAACAAAAAACACAGTAACTGAAAACGGAATGGTTACAAATTCTTCATCATTAAATGATTGTGTTAACTTATTTTTCCAAATAGGTGCAATGAGAGGTAAGGAAACATCTAAACTAATTAATACGTTTGTTAAAGCGTATGAAGAAGATGCGTTAACAGCTATGAAAATTCTATTCTGGGCTAGAGATGTTCGTGGCGGTGCTGGTGAAAGACAAATCTTTAAAGATATTGTTAAGTATCTTGCTAGTTCAAGAACTGAATCTATGAGAAAGAATTTAAATTTAATTTCAGAGTTCGGTAGATGGGATGATTTATTATCATTAATTGGTACACCATTAGAAAATGATGCATTGGCATTGATTGGTAATGCTCTTAAAAACGGTAATGCTTTAGCGGCTAAATGGATGCCAAGACCAAACGTTACTAACAGAGAAAAGAAAAGACAAGCTAGTGCTTTAAGAAAATTCTTAAAGTTAACTCCAGCTTCTTATAGAAAAATGTTAGCTGAATTATCATCAACTGTTGAACAATTGATGTGTGGTAATGATTTTGATAAAATAAACTATTCTCACGTACCATCAAAAGCGATGTCAGACTACATGAGAGCTTTCGGTAAGAAAGATGCTGAAAGATTCTCAGCATACATTGAGTCTGTTAATAATGGTGAAGTTAAAATCAACGCTAGTTCGGTATATCCATATGATATCGTTAAAAACTTAAGATTTGGTAGTTCTAATGGTGCTGATGCACAATGGAATGCACTACCAAATTATTTGGAAAACAACAACGAACAATTTTTACCAGTTGTTGACGTATCTGGTTCAATGTGTTGTCCAGCGGGTAACAACCCAAATGTAAGTTGTATGGATGTTGCAATTTCATTAGGATTGTATATTTCAGAAAGAAATGTAGGTGCTTTTAAAGATAGTTTCATTACTTTCTCAGAAAGACCACAATTACAAGTGCTTAAAGGTTCATTATCTGAAAGATATAACCAATTAGAAAGAGCTAATTGGGACATGAGTACAAATGTTGAAAAAGTGTTTTCAACTATACTTCAATCAGCAGTTACTAATAATGTACCTGAATCTGAAATGCCAACAATGATAATCATATTGTCAGATATGGAATTCAACGAAGGTACTAGAAACAACTGGAATAAAACGGCTCAAGATACTTTCGAATCTAAGTATGCTGAAGCTGGATATAAAATGCCAAAAATAATATATTGGAATATTAATGCAAGAAATGACAACTTCCCTGTTCAATTTAATAAGGAAGGTGTTGGTTTAGTTTCAGGGTTTAGCCCATCACTATTAACTAGTGTTCTTTCTGGTAAAGACCTTACACCATTATCTATGATGATGGAAGTAATTGGTTCAGAAAGATACTCACTAATTACTGTGTAAAAATATTGTGTAAAGAATGCATGCTGCAATAAACACAAACTATACAAATAAAAGAGCGCTATTGGACCTTAGGGTTACAGAAGCACAAACCGTTAGTTACTCGGTTTAGAAAATATAAAGTAACGAAGCCTTACAGGGTTAAGCTATATAGCCCCAGCATTCTGACACAAATATCAAAAACCAAGTAGAAATATTTGGTTTTTTTTATTTTTAAGGTTTACACTATCAAAAAAAATCGATATTCTTGTGTTATAAATAATAAGACAAAAAATTGGTTCAAAATGAAAATAATGTCAAAAGAAATTAATGAAACTGGTAGCAAATATATCATATATGTTATGGATGATGCTGGTTCCCCATTAAAATGTGAATATGCGAATATTGAAAATAAAGAAAATGTCATAAGTGAATTAATCACTAAATTTGGTGAAATGATTGAGCTTGAAGAAATGACGTATAACGACTACATAAATCAATAAAAAATGAATATTGAAAAAGGTTACCCATTAATTTTAGTGTTTTATCTCGACAGAGAGGTAATGATGCAAGGAGAAATAATTAGAGCATTTGCTGACTCCGTTAATAATGCAATTGCGCAAAGAGAAGCCAATTGTATGGCATTCTTCTTACCAACAGATGAAGAAGAAAGAATTGAATGTATAAATCCAGTTATGATGCATGAAGCTGACATGGAAAGAGTGAATCAAATGATTCAAGACCTAGCTAGCAACTTTGATGTTGGTAAAGGTGCTGATAAAGGTAAAGATGATTCAGCTAATGAAGTTGAATTAGATAGTGATAATAATGAAGTTGAATTAGATGATTAAGGGCGAGTGGTGGTTCTCCATATCTTTTGGATGGGCCACCCAGTCTTTTCTTTAATTAAATCATACATTCTACTAATAGTTGCCTGGCTAGCAGTACCCATAAATAAAATATTGTTTATTTTATTAATTTTAGTTACTTTAGCTAATACGTGATGCAATCTTTGAGCATCATCAATACATTTACATATGACCATATCAAATTGGTCTTCATTATGAATAATCAATTTATTATGAACAACAATAGCTTGTTTAGTTATTTGCTTTTTATAAATACCTGACATTAAAATCTTGATTATATCTTTAATTGTAACTCTATCATTTTTTGGGTTTTTACCAAATAACCAAAAGGTTTCCTCAATTTTGTAATCAGCATCATCAAGTACGGTCCATATACCAAATATAGGTTTTTCTTCATATAACTTACCGTATGAATCTCTTAACATTCTAGATTTGTCACCTTCCTCAATATCTTTTACAACATAAATTTTGTAATTAACTTTATCAATCTTATTGTAATTAATATTCATTTTTGGAAATATAACTGATTTATTTTCTTCTTTAAAACCTCTAAATCTAACAAAAGATGTTTCCCTAGTCCTACATCTATGTAGTGTCTTTTTATATTCCCCGTTTTTTACCAGTATAACTCTATACATTTTAAATTTGTTAACTATTGATTTATATGTTAATTATAATTATTTTTAAATAAAAATAAATAGATGAGTAAACAAGATTATTATTCAATTCTTGGTGTTAATAAAAATTCAGACCAGGCAACAATAAAAAAAGCATATAGAAAATTAGCAAAAGAAAAACATCCAGATTCTGGTGGTAATGAAGAAGAGTTTAAAGAAATCAATGAAGCTTATGAAATATTAGGTGATGAACAGAAAAAATTAAACTATGATAGATATGGACACTCAAAACCAAATCAGAATAGCACTAATTCAAATTTCAAAGATATGTTTAATCATTTCGGCTTCGGACATAACCCCAGAAACAAAGCAATGAACAGAAAAGGTAGTGACCTTAGATTAAACATTAAAGTATCCTTAGAAGAGATATTTGAGGGGTCAGTTAAGAGTATAAAATACAATAGACATAGTGCATGTATGTCATGCAACTCAGTTGGTGGTTCTGAACCAATAACATGTATAAGATGTAACGGCCAAGGTGTAGTTACTGAAGAAGTTAGAACACCATTTGGTGTAATGCAAAATGTAACTAATTGTCATCTATGTCAAGGTGATGGTGTTATATATAAAAATAAATGTACCACATGTCATGGAAATGGTATTACAAACAAAGAGGAAATGATTGACATTAAAATCCCATCTGGTGTTCAAGATGGTATGAGTATGGTTTTTCAGGGCATGGGTCAAGCTATTAAAAATGGTACATCGGGTTCATTAGTTGTCAATTTCAATGAAATACCAAATAAAAGATACGTTAGAAACGGTAATGATTTAAGATATACATTAAAATTACCATATTATACATTAGTGTTAGGTGGTGAAACAAATATTGAAACAATAGATGGTGCTAAAATTAAAATTAAGATTCCAGAATTAAATAGTATTGGTGATACATTAAGGGTATCAGGTAAAGGTATGAAGGTAATGAATTCTGAATCAAGAGGTGATTTAATGATTAATTTAGATATTGATATGCCTAAAGAATTGTCAGATAAAGATAGGGAATTATTAGAAAAAATGAAAAATGTTGATGATAGTGTTGTTTAATATAAAAAAAGGTAGTAAGTTTGCAATCAATATAATTAATAACTAAAATAAATAAAAAATTATGGCAAAGTTTGAACAACCGTTTGAAGACACAAAATCAATTTTTGATGGTCTAATTGTTAATGCTGATTTGGATAGAAATGTTACTATCGAAGTTTTGGTAAATAACAAACAAAAAGAAATCTACAAGTTAATCAAAACTAATGATTTAACAAAGTACAAAACAAATGTTGATGTTTTCATGGTGATTAATGAAAAAGTATTCGACCAATTAAGTGATGTGCATAAAATTATTATTGCTGATGAAGCATTGGCTGGTATCCATTACGATTTCGAAAAGGATAAGTTAACTATCGGTAAGGCTGACTTTACAACATTCAGTGGTTTATTACAAAAATATGGTGCTGACCAATGTGTTGAATTGAAAGAATTGATTAAATTAATTTACTCTCAAAAACAAGAGTCAGAAGCTGAAACTGAAGCGTAATGACTGTAGAGGAAATTGAAGACATAAATCCAGAAGCATTATTATGTGATGGGTTTGATGAAGCAATCATAGGCATGGCTGAGAGAATAAACCTCGGCCCTGTTGTTGCTTATAGTGTAGAAAAAATCATTGAGATTCTAATGAAAGACATGGAAGTGTCAGAAGAAGATTTGGAAGACGGTGAAACAATAGAAAGTAAGAAATATTCAGATGCTTACGAATATTTCGAATACAACATAAAGGGTGCTTGGATGGGTGAATTCACCCCAGTATTCATAGAAAAATTAATTGAAGAATGACAAGGGAAATAATTAAACTAACTGAGTTAGAAAAAGAAGAAATTGATTTTACTAGTGAAGAAGGTTGGGAACTTAATAATGGTGAAATGTTTGATTACGTAACAACATTAGAAAATAATAAGTGCGATGGTCAAGGTCATGATGTAATTGTAAAAAGAACATCAGATGGTAAATTCTTTAAGTATTTTTGGATGTTAACTTTTAGACAGGAATACTATTTTGGTGATGAGATGAAAGAAGTATTTCCAAAAACAAAAACAATATACGAATAACATTTTCGCTTTTCTAATGTTGGACATATTTATTATAAAAGATAAATATGGGATACGTTTATATGTTAATTGATAAAAGAAACGGGAAGAAATATGTTGGTAAGCATAATGGTAAGAAATATGATTATTGGTCATCTGGTCTAGTACCAAATAGAATCGCCAATAAACATGGTAGAGATATTTTCATTAGAGTTATACTAGAGGACAATATAGATGATGTGGAGTTAAATAATAGAGAAATCTATTATATTGAGTTAGAGGATTCGTTTAATAACGGTTATAACAGCACATTAGGTGGCGAGGGTGGTAATCATTGGGTTAATAATAAAACAGAGGAAGAATTAAGGATTATTCGTGAGAAACAATCTAAAAAATTAAAGGGTCGTGTTTTTAGTGATGAAACTAAGAAACAAATGAGTTTATCAGCTAAAGTAAAAATCTTTACTAAGGAACATAGGAAAAACATAGGTGAAGCAGTCAAAAAGAGGGGTGGTACACCCCTCTCTAAAGAAACTAAGGATAAATTATCAAAAATTATGTCTGGTAGAAAGAATCCAAAACATTCTAAATTTATGACTGACAATAACCCTAAGGCTCAACAAGTTTCCATTGACGGTGTTATATATAACACAATATCGGAGGCAACTGAAATACTTAAAATTAGTAGAAGTGCGATTAAGTATAGGTTAAATAATAAAATAGACAAATTTAAAAATTGGTTTAAAATAAAATAATATGGAAGGTTACATGAAATTAGATTTTTATAGTGAGTTTAAAAATTACGCTATGAAACATATGGGTATAAGCAGTATGCAATTATATTACTGGGAAAAAACACAGGATAATATTTATAATAATAGTATGGTCATAGGTGGGATGACACCTATGGGTAGTATGACACCTATGGTGCTAGAAGAAAGGGAGTTGAGAGTAACTCAAATGTCAGTATTCGATAGGCTCATGATGGACCGCATACTTTGGGTTGCTGGTCCAGTTAACGATGCTATGAGTACAGTTGTACAAGCTCAACTAATGTTCTTGGATAACTTGGAAAATAAAATAGTCACAATGCACATTGACAGTCCAGGTGGGTCAGTTAAATCAGGTTTAAGTATGGTTGACGTTATGAACTACATAAGTTCACCAATATCAACTATTAATACAGGTATGGCAGCATCAATGGGTTCAATCTTATTGGGTGCTGGAACAAAGGGTATGCGCTACTCATTACCAAATAGTAGAGTGATGTTACACCAAGTTAGTTCTGGTGCATCTGGACATGTTGAGGATATTAAAATAAGTTTAGGTGAAGCGATTAAATACAACCATAAATTATTTGAAATGTTAGGTGATTATTGTGGTAAATCTAAAGAACAAGTATTAGCTGATTGTAATCGTGATAATTGGTTAAATGCTGAAGAAGCATTAGCTTATGGGATAATTGATGGTGTTGTTGAAAACAAACTAAAAGGTAAAAAATAATATGACTAGTAGAGATTTTGCATATTGGTTACAAGGGTTTTTTGAAATATCAGACCCTAAAACAATTGAGATTAAACAGACTGAGATGATTAAGAAACATTTAGCGTTAGTGTTTAAACATGAGATAGACCCAAGTATGGGTGACGAATCACATCAACAAATATTAAATGAAATACACAATGACTCATCATCACTATTACCGAGTGATAGTGAGAGTGTTTATCGATGTTAAAAAATAAATTGTAGCACCATATAACAATTTTTAATTAAAAAAAATAAATATGGAAACAATAATTTTAATATCAGTTTTATCAACATTGGGTGCAGTTGCAGTACTTACTAGTATTGTGGTTGCGTTCATTAAGTTGAAAAGTAAGGTTGATGGTAATTCCTTAAATATAACCATAAGAGACATTCATCAAAGAATTGATGAATTGAATAACGAAACAGGTGATAGATTTGACAGATTAATAACAACTGTATATGATACAATTAATCACAATCATAGTCAAACTTCTAATGAATTTGATGACATTAGAAGAACAATTGATTCAAGGTGTGATAAATTAGATGCAAAAATAAAGGGTAAGTCTGAATATAACCCCACAGACAAACAAATTTTAAACGACTAACATAAAACGGTGCTACATTTTAATGGGAAAAGAAATTTTCCCATTTTTTTTACATAAAAGTTGATATTTATATAAATTGTTAGTATATTTGTAAAAACAAACAAAAGTTCTTTAATTTATGGGGATGGCCAGGCTTTGACTATTTATGGTCTTGTCTAGTAAGCATGTAGTGTTAGATGGAAACACTTTAATCACCTATTATTTTTGTAAATGGCAATTCATTTGACATAGACGAAAACTTCCTAGCAAACGCTTCGATAGAAGTAGTTTCAGGAGAGGTAGCATTAGCCTAAGATAATGCGATGGTGGTAGTCCACTGAAACCTCTAACTTATTGGAGTTAAAACTAAATAGGCAGAAGATTAGTTGTTAGTAAACCGAACTGTGTTAATAAGGGAACTGAAAGGTTTTGGGTAATTCGTAAATTACAACCTAAACATGTAGAAAGCTCTTTGAGAATAAGTAACACATGGGTTCGATTCCCATCATCTCCACGCTTAACGCTTCTAACTCAAACTACCACGAGTTTAGAATAATCTAACCCAACATAATCGCATGTTGGGTTTTTTTATTTTTAGTATTTACATTTTGATTTTAATTTGATATTATTGTATATAAAATTGAAAGAAAAATTAAAATTATGAGTAAAGTTGAAAATGGTAGCACAGTTAAAGTACATTATACTGGAACCTTCGAAGATGGTCAAGTGTTTGACTCATCAGTACAAAGAAACGAACCAATTACATTTACCGTAGGTGGTAAACAAGTAATCCCTGGTTTTGAAAATGCAATAATTGGAATGGAAATTGGTGAAAGTAAAACAGTTACATTACCGCCTAATGAAGCATATGGTGAGATTATCACTGAAATGGTTCAGGAAGTTCCAAAGAAATTTGTTCCAGAAACCGTAACAGTTGGTGAAATGTTAACAACTGAAACAGAACAGGGTTCATTTAATGTTGTTGTTAAAGAAGTTAATGAAGAATTTGTAATATTAGATGGTAATCACCCAATGGCTGGTAAAACATTAGTATTCGAATTAGAAGTTGTTGAAATCGTATAAACTATAATTACAAAACATAAAAAAGGACTCCAATAGGGGTCCTTTTTTATTCGAATAATTTTGCAAAATAATCCAGAAATATATTAATTTCTAGGTCTAGTTGGTTTTGGTTTACCGCATCCACATTTCATAGTTAAAGGGTTTTAATGATTGTTATACTTATAAATATAATTGACAATTACAATTAATAAAGATTATTATTTATTTTTTTTGTTAATTAATTATATTTGAATATGTTTAGAAAATATAATATATCATTAATGGATGAAAAATGGGGTATGATAGTACCAAAAATGAGTGTTAGACACATTCCAAGATATGGTGAGTTTATCTATTTAAATAATCAAGAACAATATTTTAGAGTTTTAAATGTAATCCATAATATGACTCATAAACATGAAATATTTATAATTGTTGAACTTTTTGATAAAAAAAGTTGATATATTTAAAAATTGTAGTATATTTGCATATCTCGTTATAAACACGGGACAAAGAAAGATTACTGCAAACTTAAAAAAACTTAGATTTAGATAAAAAAGAAAAAACATCTTTCTGAAGGGTCACGAAAGTGATTACACCCCACTAATATAGTGGGGTTTTTTATTTGCATAAATTTAAAATATGTAGTATATTTGTAAAAAATTATAAATTATGAGTTTACCAAAGTTATTAATTATTGGTCACGCTAGGCATGGGATTGTAACTTTTTTTAATTTTTTACATATTTATTATAAAAATAGATATGGAAACAACAAATATTTACGTGTTAATTGACCCAACAACAAATATGGTTAGATATGTTGGTAAAGCTAATGATGTAAGTCAAAGATATAAGGCACATTTAAATAGAGCTAGAAAACACCAAGTACATAAAAAAAATTGGATTGAAAAATTAAAAAAACAAGACCTAAAACCAATAATAGAAGTGATTGATATTGTACCGATTGAAGATTGGATTTTTTGGGAAACATATTGGATTAGTCAAATGAAAACCTGGGGGTTTGATTTAATAAATTACACAAATGGTGGTGATGGTTGTACATTTGCTAATCAAACATCATTTAAAAAAGGGCAACGTGGTAAAAAAGTGGTTGGTTATAATGTGGATTGTGAAAAAACTTATGAGTTTGATACAGCTGAGGATGCTACAAAATATTTTAATGTACATAAAAGTAATATACCTTGCTGTTGTAGCTTTAAGTGTAAAAATAAAACAGTTAAGGGGTACACTTGGTTTTATTTAAATGATATAATTAAATTAACTGATGAAGAATTAAAATTAAAAATAAAAGATAGATTTACAATTATTCACAAACCTAATTCTGGTAGTTTTGTTAAAAATAAAAAAAGTATTAGGGCTAAAAAAGTGTTGATGTTTGATTTAGATTATAATTTCATTATGGAGTTTGAATCAGCTAAAGCCGCTGCTGAGTTTATTAATGTAACTGGCGGGGCAATACAGTTCGCATGTTTAAAAAGTAAAAAAAATAAATGTAAAAATTATAGATTTAAATATAAATAATATGAGAGATAATAAAAAGTTCCCAACCCTTTGTTTGGTTGGGCACATGCGCCACGGAAAGGATTCTATGGCTGAAATTTTACAAGATGAATTTGGATTAAGATTTAAATCATCATCAGAAGCTGCTGCTGAAATTTTTATTTACGATGTGCTAAGTAAAAAATATGGATATGAAACACCTTTTGAATGTTTTGAAGATAGAGTTAACCATAGAGCTGAGTGGCACCAGTTAATTTGTGATTATAATATCCAGGACAAAGCTAGATTGGCCAAAGGAATATTAAACCAAGCTGATTGTTATGTTGGCATGCGTGATTCAAAAGAAATTAAAGAATGTATCCAACAAGACTTATTTGATTTAATCATTTGGGTTGATGCTTCAAAAAGGTTACCATTAGAAGATAGTTCTTCATTTAATATTGGTAAAAGTGATGCTGATATTATTATAGATAATAATGGTGGTTTTGAGGAATTTAAAGAAAGGGTAATACGATTAGGTAAAGCATTAATAAAAACCCATTAATACAATGGGTTTTTTTGTATATTATTGATATTTATTAGTATGAGTAATATAATTAAAAAATTATTAAGGGAAGGTTTATTTATTGATGCGGCGATAAATGAAATAACTGATGATTTAGATTTTTCTTCATTTAAAGTAAATAAAATACTGAACCCTAAGGTTTGGGAATCAGAAGATACTATAAATTCAGAAATTAGAGAAACTTTAATAAAAATCGCAAAAAGTTATTATGATTCACTATCATTAAATGTACCAATTACCGATATTGTTCTAACAGGTAGTTTAGCTAATTATAATTGGTCAAAATATTCTGATTTTGATATTCATATAGTAATCGATATGAATAAATTTGGTGATAAAAAAGATTTAGTTAAAGATTTACTCGGTGCTAAAACAAGGAGTTGGAATGATAATCATGATATTAAAATAAAAGATTATGATGTTGAATTATATATCCAGGATAAAAATGAAGAACATCATTCAACTGGGGTCTATTCATTAATGGATGAAAAATGGGTATTAAAACCTGAAAAAACAGCACCTAAAATAAATAAAAACTCTGTTAGGGAAAAATACAAAAAAATAGTTGATACTCTTAATGATATTAAAAAACAATATAAAAAGGGTAATGAGGAAACTGTCACAACTCGTTTAGGTAAACTTAAAGATAGAATTAAAAAAATGAGACAGTCTGGTCTTGAATCTGGTGGTGAATTTTCCGCAGAAAACATTGCATTCAAATTATTAAGAAGAAATGAAATAATGACTCAGATTGGTGATTTAATGGATAAGGCTTTTGATAAAAGTATGAGTTTAGACGAATGGTTAGCACAATGAAATTAACAACATTATATAATGAAGCAATTGAAAACCCAATTACATTTACGACTTTTGACGATGATGGTCGAGTTACCATATCTGCACATGTTGGTAGAACAAATGTTGGTAATATTATCGTTGAACAATTAATGAATGTTTATTGGATGTTTGAAGATGATATGAGTGAAGATGAATATGATGAGCTTTTCCCAGATGATACATTTTTAAGAATTGAACATCTATTTGTACCTGATGATTATAAAGATAAAGGTTACGGTAAAGCATTAGTTGCTCAAGCAATACAATACGCTAAAGAAATTGGTGAAAAGATTATTTACCTAAATGCATCACCAATGGGTAGTAGTGGATTAAATATAAATAATTTGACCAATTTCTATAAGAGTTTTGGCTTTCAAATTTTACCACATAGTGATAAATGGTCAAATAATAAAGAAATGATATTAAGGTTGTGAAAGGATTTATTAAAAATACATTAAGAACGCATTTATTATCTGAAAACTATACAAATAATAAGTTCATATTCAGTAAATCACCAAATGGTGAAATTATCACTTTATATTCAAATGACCAGATGGTTGGTGATATCGAATTAGCCTATTCGGATACCACAATGGAAATATTACAATTAGATGTATTAGATAAATACAGAGGTAGTGGTTATGCTAAATTGCTTATGAATAAAGCAATAAACCATGCAACTAAAAAAGGTTTAAATTCTGTAATACTAGAACCAGAACCAATGGATACAAAGGGGATTGATAAGGCTGGGTTATATAGTTTTTATAGTAAGTTTGGGTTTGTTGATACCAATGATGGTAAGATGGAACTACAATTAAACAAACAACTAAATGAAAATGGAGAAAATCTTAGTTGTTTAGATAAATTCGGTAAAGAATTATTTGGTAACCAGTTTGGTGGTCAGGAAAAAAATACTAGGTTAGAAGATGAATACGCTAAATTAATAAATCAATTTGGTGATAGTGAATTTGGTGTCGGAATCAATTCAAAATTAGTAGATGCCATATATAATTTAAAAAAATGTGCATCAGTATATCCAGAAGTTTTAATACCAGATGCTGAAATAGTATATAGAGGGTCTTATTTACCATTGAGTTTTTTTATGAAAAATGGGTTAAAAATAAGTAAAGAAGGTATTGATTACACATACACACCAAGAACACCAATACAAAGTTGGACTTCAGATGAAAAAATTGCCGAACAATTTACAGGTGCTATTGATATTAATATTGATAAACTTAGTAAAGAATTTATAAAACACCACTTAAAAGGGTTAAAAGCTGAAGACAATTTCTTTTTAAATATTTTACCAAAAAAAGAATATGCATCAACCCCAATCCCAGTTGTATATGTTGCTAAATCAAATCAAAACGATTTTATATTTAAACACAAATACTTTAATATCTTAACTGGTGAAAATGAAGATGAGGTGATAAGAGTATCATCAAACCCAATAGAAGTTAAATTAAAAGTTAATCCATCTATGGTGGATATGTACACTAAAAAATTCATAAATGCTTATAATGATATTATTGAATATGGGTTGGATAATGGTGAACCATATAAACCAAATATAAATGAGGGTATAGTTAAATCTGAATTGGTAAATATTGATGATGATGACCTATATGATTCCTTAGATAACCAAGCAAATACCTTAAGAACTACTAGTGAAATTAGTTTTGGTTCAGCTGACCCATTTGAAATTCTATATGATGATGAAACTGGTCGATTGGTTGGTGCAACTTGGATTGAAACTTCTGGTGCATTTAGTCCACATATGATTATTGACCCAGAATACAGAAAAATAGGTTTATCACAAAAATTAATCGATGGTGTTGTTGAAAAATACAAGAAGATGAAACAATTAAGGGGTGATAATTATACATTTATGTTGAATGTTGTTAATAATTCATTAGCAAATACAATGGAAAAACATTATGGGTTTAAAAAAGTGAGTGAAGACCCACACGGAAATATAACAATGACATTATAATACATATTTATTAATATGAATATACATGAATTACTAAATGAATCATTAATTAGCGTTTATTACAATACGTTAATTAATGAGGGTGCCGAAGACCACCCAGATGCAATAACTAAATGTGTGACACCACAATCATTAGCTGATGACATGAACAAAGAGATAAATAGATTAGGTGTCTCAGCTAAAGACCGAGATAGTCGTGCTAAGAAAGATGTTATTTATCATACAAAACAAATCAAACAAGTTTTAACTAAAGACGGTGAATTAGATGTTGATAAATTTAAATCACTTATAACAGCAACACCCCAAACCATTTTTGATAAAAACCCTAAAATGGAAAAAAGTGATAAAGGTAAATCACAATTTACAGTTAATACTGGTTTACCAGCTATAAATGGTATTGTATATGACGAAAGTGATGGCCAATTCAAACATATTAATACATGTCCTGGTGCTGGTGCTTGTCAATTAGTTTGTTACGCTAGAAAAGGTTTTTATGGTATGAATGATGGTAAGATTCTTAAATTAATGAGAAGACTTAACTTACTTTGGAATAACCCAGAAGAATACTACAATATGATTATGGATGAACTTGAACCACTAGCTGTAAAATTAAAAAGACAAGGTAGAAGAGAAGGACAAGTTGACCAATTAGTTATTAGATGGAATGATGCTGGTGATTTCTTTAGTGATAAGTATTTTGATATTGCTAAAAGAGTTACTGCGGATTTATTAGCCTCTGGGTTTGATATTAAATCTTATGCTTATACAAAACAAGCAAAATATGTAAACTTATCAGATGATGAATTCATTATGAATTTTTCTAAAGGTTCACATGAAAGAGAATTGAGACAAGTTGATTTAGAAAAAACAAAGTATTCGGATATCGTTCAAAGAGTAGATACAGAAGGTAATAAAATGTTTACTGATTTATTTACCAAAGGTGTTGACTCAGAAACAGGTAAAGCTAAAAAATATGATATAAACCCAGCAACAGGTTTACCTAATTTTATTAAAGGTGGTGCTGAAGAATTAAAGAGAAGGGTTTCTAAACAATATAACGTACCATTAGATAGACTTAAATATCAATATGAATTACCAGCTAAAGAAGATGAAAAATTTAAATATGATGTAATTGTATTACCAACTGGTGATAGTGATATTGCAGCACAAAGAATGGATGTTCATAAAACATTTTTATTAGTACATTAATTAAAAGGAACGATATAATTTGGTTATATGAAATAAAGTATGTATATTTGCATTATGAAACAAACTATTAAACAAATATTAAGAGAAGGTATTATTAACGAAGATAGAATTAAAATGTCTATCCCAATACCTAGTGATATTCAACAAATAAAAGATATATTCGTTAAAAACGGACATAAATTATATGTTGTTGGTGGTGCGGTTAGAGATGCATTATTAGGTAAAACACCTAAAGATTATGACCTCGCTACTGATGCTGTTCCAGATAAAGTTGAAGATATGATGACCAAAGCTGGGTTAAAAACATTACCAACAGGTAAAGCATTTGGTGTAATTAACGTATTTACTGACCAAGGTGAATACGAAGTGGCCACTTTCAGGGAAGATTTATCTGGCGGTAGAAGACCAGATGCTGTATCATTTACTGATATTGAGGGTGATGTTAAAAGAAGGGACCTAACAATTAATGCGTTATTCTACGATATTGAATCTGGTGAGGTTGTTGACTTAGTAGGTGGTATTAATGACCTTAAAAATGGTATTGTTAGAACTGTAGGTTCGCCAGAAGATAGATTTACTGAAGATAGATTAAGAATACTTAGAGCTATTAGATTTGCTGGTAGATTCGGTTCTGATTTAGACCCAGCAGTTGATGCGGCTTTAATGAAAGATGCAAGTCTTGAAGGTATTTCTGGTGAAAGAATTAGAGATGAATTTATTAAAGGGTTAGCATCGGCTAAATCAACTAAACAATTTCTTGAGATGATTGATAAATATGAATTATTCTCTTGGGTGTTTAAAGGTTTAAATGTAAATAAAAGATTTATAGATAACGATGACCCACTTGTATTGATTGCGATATTATTATCTAAAAATGAATTAATGCCGTTAGCTAAAAAACTAAATGAGTTAAAATACAGTGCTGATGAAGTTAAAAAGATAACAACATTAATCGCTATGGTTAATTTGAACATTGACACAGCACCGAAATTAAAAGCTTTATTTGGTAAATCTGGATTATCAAGTGACCAATTAAGAAACTTTGGTGCCAATATGGGTATAAGTTCACAATTGTTAGATTCCTTTGAGGAATACTTAAAATTACCAATGACCTCTGGACCAGAAGCTAAAGAAAAGTATAATCTACAAAAAGATGGTCCTGAAGTGGGTCAAGCGATAAATGCTATTGAGGTTGATAAATTCAAAAATCTAATATAATAAACCACCTTCGGGTGGTTTTTTTGTTAATTTAAGATATTTATAATTAAAAGTATATCATGAAAAAAATTATATCAGAAACTAAAAGACAAGAACAAGCAAACGAAGTTAAAAATGCTATGTTGGAAAGTTTTGTAAACACTTTTAATAAAATTAAAAGAAATGATGATGCTGAAATTATTGTAGAAGCAGTTAAAAAGAACTCTATCGAACAAAAAGCTAGATTGAGTAATGGTATTACAGCTATTTTAAATAAGCAAATCGAGAATGAACTTTACTCATCTCAAGTATATCGTGCATTTAGTGCATGGTTAGATGACGAAGGTTGGATTGGTGGTTCTGCACTTTTCTTTAAATATGCAGATGAAGAATTAGGTCATATGTCAAAAATATACACATATCTTTATGAAAAAAATGCTAAAGCAATTGTACCTAATGTTAAAAATGTTCCAGTTAACTTTAATAATGTTAGAGACGTTGTTGCAAAAGCGTTAGAGCATGAAATGAAAGTTACTAAGAATTGGAACGATATTGCTAATAAAGCTAAAGGTGAAGATGACAATGATACATATTCATTTGCTCTAGGTTATGTTAACGAACAAAGAGAAGAAGAAGAGAAAATAAGAAATATTCTATTCAGCATGGATTTAGATATGCCTAAATGGAAAATTGACGAAATGTTTAGAAACTTATTGTAATGAGAAGATTTGATAAAAAAGATAACATTAGAAAAGCTAATTTATTAGCTGAACAAAGATATCTACAATCTAAAGGTTTAATTAGTGAAGATTTAACGCTACAATATGCTGATAGACCATCAGCAAATAGTCCAATAATTGAAATAGGTTATGATGATTATGGTATTCTTTATAAATTTGGTTTTGACATTAGGGAAGATGAGGAAATATCTCTTTCTGAATTAATTAATGGGATACAAACAGCTAAAATAGGTCTTCAAGATGCTATTGAAGGTGCCAGTGATTTAACCTCATTTGATTACCAAAGAGAAATTGAATTATTGAAAAAATTAACAACATTCGCTGAACAATCAAAAATGGATAACAATAATGTTGTTATGCTTAAATCAAACATGAATCACCCAAATCAAGAATGGACCGATAAAGAAGATAAGAATATGAATGATATGTGGGATTCGTGGAATAATCAAGAAGATTATGATTCATACAAACATAATTACGGATTAAGTGAAGATAATGTAGAAAGTCAATTTAGTAAACCAAGTTTTGCTGATTCTATTGTTAAGGGTGCTCAGAGTAGTTTACATGAAGATGGTAATGATACATACTTTGAAACTTTAAGTGAAGTATTGGATGCTGTTAGACAAAAAGCAGCGCAATTAGGGTTTGAAGTTGATGAGCAGACAATTTGGACTAATTTTGGTACTGGTGGGATATCATATGAAACTGAGAAGTCAGCAAATATCCCATTATTACAGAATGGAGAACCAATCCTGGATAAAAGAGGTAATGAAGCTAATAGATATATACGTGTATCAATTTACAGAATGCCTAGTGGTAGGTACGAATTAACAATGTATAAAACATGGTAAATAAAAAATAAAATGAGAAGATTTGATAAAAACGATAACATTAGAAAAGTTAATTTATTAGCTGAGCAAAGATATCTACAATCTAAGGGTTTAATTAATGAAAATGATGAACTTAATGAAGTTGAAAGAACTTCAATGTCTGAGTTTTTTGGTGATGTAACTGATAATGTTGAAACATTACTTAAAATGTTTTCAAAATACCAACCAAATAATAGTTGGTTTATGACTGTTGGGTATGTGAATAATGCTGACTTAAGTGTTACAGTTAAAAATGAAGATATGCAAGGTTTGGAAGATATTGCTAGAAAATTAAACAACCCAGCTTTTACAAATATGATATCTTCAGAGGATTGGACTAAAAATAAAGGTGCTGGTAAAAATTTTAAAAGTCCATTTGCTGCTAAAACAGAAGGTGGTGTTAAAATACCATCTAAAGTATACACAACTAAAAGTTTTACTATACAGTGGGGTAATATTAAAAATAAAGCTGATAAAGATGCTGAAGTTAAAAGTGCCTATGATAAACATGGTTTACAATGGCCAGATGGTGGTGAAATCGATACGAATGATAAAAGAGGTAGTGGATGGGAAGAAGTTATGGGAACACCATTCCAACAACACCAAGGTACTGAAACAAAAAGATTGGCAATATATGCTAAAAAAGTTGGGGTTAAAAAAGGTGAAACTAAATATTTCTTAAACTACCAAGGTGATATAGCTGAACTAACACCAGAAGAAGTTAATTTTGTTTTTAGTTTATCACCTAAATCATACAGTGCTAAAATGCCTAAAAGATTATTGGATATTGAAAACCAAGAAGCGGCTCAAGAAATATTTGCACTAGAAAATGCATATGAATTCAAATCTTTGGATTTAAGTAAAATCTCTTATATTAGATGTACTATGCAAATTGATGGTCAAAATAAAAAATTCTCTTACTTAAATAAAAATGTAGCACCAGCTGGTTTAAATCCTGGCGAATTTGCTGAATTTATAAATCCAAATTAAAAATACAAAAATGAGAAGATTTGATAAAAAAGATAATATTAGAAAAGCTAATAAATTAGCTGAACAAAGATATCTACAATCTAAGGGATTGATTAGTGAAGATATTAGTGGTGGATTAGCCGCTGATAACGAATCTAAAATACAATCTTGGATGACTGAATACAATGGTGATTATGAAAGGGTTGCTAAAGAGTTAATTAACACAATGCTTGAAATAAAAATGGGTAAAAGATTCGAGGAATTCGATAACCAATTCGCTTATGGTTATGGTGGTGTATTTGATGGTGGTATTAACTCAGTTAGTGAATTTTTAGAAGCGGGTAATATTGAAGGGGCGATTAAAAAAGCGAATATTGTTGTCAATATAATAAATGGGACTTCAAGTTTGAGTGAAAATGATAATGAAGATTGGGAATTAGAAGATAGAAAACAACAATATGGTATCAACCCAGAAATCGAACCAACTGATTTACAATATAACGAATTAAGTGAAGATGGAAACGAACAAATGTTTATTCCAGAAGAAATTTTTAAATTAGAACAATTTGAAATGGATAGTTATAATATTGTAGAATTTAACCACGGTTATGACGATTCAGAATTAGAAATTGAATATACCTATACTGAAACAGATAGTAGTTGTTTCTATTTAAAAGCTCTTGTTACTTTTTATTTTAAAATTACTGGTTCATATAGGGCAGCATCGTGGGGTTATCATGGGGGTAGTCCAGAAGAATATCCAGAAGCAGAGTTTGCACTAGAGAAAATCATAGAAATTAAATATATTGATTGTACTAGTGGACAAGAATATAAGTTAACTGATGAAATGAAAAAAATAGCAATACCGAATGTCGTTAAATCGGTTGAAAATTTTGAAAATGATATTTCTAACGAACTTTGGGGTAGACTAAAAGATGACGGTCCAGATGGTGATTAATAAAAAAAATTAAAATAAAAATTAAAAATACTTGACAAATAAAAAAACTTTTAGTATATTTGCATATATTTAATTAATACACGAATAAAAAAACACAATGATAACAAATAACATACATAGAATGTCGATTAGTAATTGGAGACGTAATAGTCTACAAACTAGGTCTGGTATGTTCAGCGATATCATTGAGTTCTAAAAATAAGAATTTAATAAAATCAGAAACCCGACCTAGAAATAGAGTTGGGTTTTTTTATGTCATAAAAATTATGGAAAAATTAGTAAGAACATTAGGAACTGTAAAAGTCTCAGACTTCCAAAAGGACTTCGATAAGATTTATGACGAATACAATGCGAAAGCAAAAGAAATGGGTTACAACGGTAATCTTAAATTTGAAAAGAAGGGTGGCAAAGTAACAATATTTGTCACCATTAACATTCCCCAGTAGCTACAACTGGTTAGAGCACTCGACTGTTAATCGAGGGGTTACAGGTTCGAATCCTGTCTGGGGAGCTGTGTCTGAGGTGGATATTAGTTTGCCACACCTGTCTGTGAAACAGGGGTCTTACGACATGCGGGTTCAATTCCCGTCAGACACCAACAAAGGTTCTTTGACATATTGGTAAGTAAAATACACGACTATGGTGCAATGGTAGCATACGGGATTCCAAATCCCTTGATGTGGGTTCGAATCCTACTAGTCGTGCTAATATAACGTTATAAGGTTATAACCTTATATTATAACGTTATAAGGTTATAAGGCTGTAGCCTTATATTATAACATTATAAGGCTGTAGCCTTATTATTTAAAAATGGAGGGGTAAGAGCAGTCGGTCTAAGCTTGGCGGTTTTGAAAACCGTAGGCCCTAGTGGTGTGTGGGTTCGAGTCCCACCCCCTCCTCAAAATTTAAAATTTATGAAAAAGGAATTTGATATGTTGTAAGGTCTGCTATTCACAGACTCACAACATTATGAGTAAAAAAATTAACAGAGCAAAACTGAACAAAGCAAAAACTTCTAAAGAATACAATTGTATTCGATGGATGAACATTTATGGTTATAACATATGGGATTATGGGTGGAATTGGAGCCACCGTAAGCTACCAAATCATAAATGGCGAGAATACAAAACGTGGAAACACAACAGAAAAACAAAGTGGAAGTAATGGGGCTTCCACTCACAATAGGAAGCTAGCTCAACTGGTTAGAGCAAAAAAATAAAAATTAGCACCTATTGACTTTTTTAGAACTTGTAGTATATTTATAACTATAAAAGATATTGATATGACTACAAGTTTAAAAGAAAGTATTCTAGAGTTGAGAAACTCTGGTAAAAATTATAATGAAATAAGTGAACTATTGAATTGTTCAAAAAGCACCGTTTCATTTCATTGCAACAATAATAATTTAGGTGGTAATTTTGTTAGTAAACAAAGAGCTAAATTAACAAAGATTGAAATAGAAGAATTAAATAGCTTCTATAAAGACCACACCATTGAAGAATGTATGGTTAAATTTAATCTAGGTAAATCAACAATAATTAAACATACTGAAAATAAGTATGTTAAATTAAACGATGAAGAGTTAAAAATTAGAAATTATCAAAAAGTTAAAAACTTTCGTCAAAAGTTAAAAGAAAAAGCTATTGAATATAAAGGTGGTTGTTGTCAAAAATGTGGGTATGATAGATGTAATTCAGCGTTAGAATTTCATCATTTAGACCCAAACGAAAAAGATTTTGGAATTGGTTCCTACTCAGTGTTATCATGGGAAAAGATAAAACTAGAATTAGACAAATGTATTATGGTCTGCGCAAATTGTCATAGAGAAATACATGAAGAATTAAATAAATAGGCGTGTAGTGAAATGGTTATCACGCAACACTGATACTGTTGTATTTCGAGTTCGAATCTCGACATGCCTACTAAATATTTATACGTGAAAGGTTATGGGTTCGAGTCCCGTGTTTCCTACAATTTATAAGTGGCCAAAACTCACTAAAAAACATAGTTTTGGCCACTTATAAAAATGCAGATGTATCCCCTCAAGCTTATATCTTGTAGAAAGGGTAGTTGGTCACATGTGAGTTCGAATCTCACCTTCTGTACAAAGTTTATGCAATCTATGGGGTCTCTCATGTAATATTGAGGCGTGTCTAACCCAAAGCCTCTAAACTTTTTTATTCTTCGGTAGCTATAATGGTCAGAGCAATCGGTTGTTAACCGATGGGTTGGGGGTTCGAATCCCTCCTGAAGAGCAAAATAATTTGGTTACCCCGCTTGTTCCGTATGGGGTTATAAAGATGAATCAATCAACGGAACCCATGATGGAGACCTTGCCAAGAAAGGAGGTTAAAGATTCTAGACATCGACCAAAATGCCGCTAGTCAGTGGAGTACAACTATCCCTCATATGGATGGAAAGGTGAGTTCGAACCTCACAGGCGGTACTAATTTAAATATTATGGATTTATTATACACAAAAATGTCAATACCAAAGACGGACAATCAATTTATGGAATATCAAAAAATACTAGGTGAGAATTATCCTATTGTTGCGATTGAACCACCAAATAAAAACGGTGAATATAAATACGATACGGTTGGTGTGTTTTATATCAGTTTATACTCTTATTATAACAATATGCCCTTGTAGTTCAATGGATTAGAACATTGGTCTACGAAACCAAAAATACTGGTTCGAATCCAGTCGAGGGTACAATACACGCCCCTATCGTTCAACTGTATAGGACATGGCCCTTCTAAGGCTAGAATGGGGGTTAGAATCCCTCTAGGGGTACAATATAGAGAGGTGCACGAGAGGTTTAAGTGGCCACACTGCTAATGTGGTGGACCTTTAATAAGGTCCCATGGGTTCGAATCCCATCTTCTCTACTATTTACTAATATGTCAAATTTTTAATTTTTTAATGATATTTATAATATATGAAATCATTAATTAAAAAATTATTAAGGGAAAGTCTTTTAAGAGAAGATTACGTCACATCATCTCAGCTTGGTAAATTAGAAATTGAATTAGATAATTTATTTAAAAGTGTTGGTGTTGATATTGAATTTACAAAACATTTTTTGGATAGGGTGAATGATGTTAGAAATGGTAAGGAAATTACAATTGAAGAACTTAGGGATATCTTTAAAAAGATTTATTCACAATACAAAGAGCAGTTAATTAAATATAAAGATGGTTTTGAGGCTGTATTTAAAAACAACCCAACAAATATTAATATCCCGTTTACTATAAGTTGGGATAAGGAAAATGGTGAGTTAGATTTAATCAGTAAAACCATTATGAGAAAAAAGGATTTTGAAACATCAAATCAAATCCTTTATGTTACTGGTAAAGAACAACAACCACTACAAGCACAACCAAACAAAGATAGGTTTAAAAAAATCAAACTAACCTCTGGTGATATCATTAGATATTATGAACAATTAAACAAATTTGAAACATTAGATGGTCAAAGTATTGATATTGATTCAATATTTGATGAGTTACCAGAAGATATTCAAAATAAGATAATGGAATTAGCTGAAAATTTTAAAGTTAAAACTAATTTATTTAATAATTAGAATATATCATTGAATGAAAAAAAATATCATATCATATATAAAACTACTTGTTTAGTTAATAACAAATATTATATTGGTATGCATTCAACCGATAATCTGGAAGATGGTTATATGGGTTCTGGTAAAGCGATAAAATTTTCAATAAAAAGATATGGTAAAGAAAAACATAGAGTTGAGATTTTAGAAATAGTTGAGAATAGAGAATTATTAGCTGAAAGAGAAAAAGCAATTGTCACACTATCAAAAGTCAAAAATGGTAAGTGTATGAATTTAAAAGTTGGTGGTATTGGTGGGTTTACTAGAAAGGCTAAAATTAAGAAAAAAGTTAAAAAGAAACCAATAGTAAAAAAGAAACTTATTAAGTTAAAAACAAAACCTAAAAAATAAATTTGTTATATTGGAATATATTTTATATCTTTGTGGTATGAAAGATAAAATTAAATCTATATTAAGAGAAGGTACGCTTAAAAATTCATTAGGTGTAACCATTACTAGACCAGACCAAGTACTTATTGTAATGAGGGGGATTCCAGGTTCTGGTAAATCAACAAAAGCAAAAGAATTGGCTGGTACTGATGGTGTTATTCATTCAACTGATGATGTTATTGAAGCCCAAGGTGATTACAGGGAATTCTTCGAAAAGATGATTACAACTAAAGACTTTAGTCCTTTATCTAAAGCACATTCAACAAATCTTACAAATCTTACCAATTCATTAAAAAGTGGTGTATCACCAGTTATCTTAGACAATACAAATATTAAACAAAACGAATCTAAAGTTGCAGTTAAATCAGCATTGGATTTAGGGTTGGATGATAAGAACATTCAATTTGTTGATATTGGTACTGGTGGGTTATCAGCACAAGAATTAGCTGATAGGAATACTCATGGTGTTCCATTGGAAAAGATTGAATCAATGATAGCTAGTCACGCTGGTCAAGGCCCATTAAGTGTTGCTAGTGTTATGGGTTCAAAAGATATGTATAAAGAATCTGATGTATTATATTCTGCTGTTGTATTAGATAGTGGTTCTAGAAGTTCACTATTATCTATAGTTGAAAATGAAATTCCAGACGGTTGGAGTATAATCGCACATCATATGACAATTGTATTTGGTAAACCAGTACCGAACAAAGAAGATTTGGGTAAAGATATAACACTTAAAGTTACGGAATTGGGGTTATCTGATATGGCTATGGCTGTTAAAGTTGAAGGATACCCAACTAAAAATGCAACACCACACATCACAATAGCTGTTAACCCAAATGGTGGTAAAGTTGTTATGAGTAATGATATTACTGAATGGAGAAAAATAAAACCATTCAACGTTATTGGAAAAGTTACTGAAATAAAGAAATAACTATGAATATTTTTGTTCTAGATGAAAATCCACAAGTTGCTGCGCAAATGCACAATAATAAACATGTGGTTAAAATGATATTGGAAACGGCTCAATTATTATGTGGTGTTCATCACGTAACTGATAGTCAATATCTAATACCGTATAAGTTATCACATAAAAATCACCCATGTTCAATTTGGACCAGAGAGTGTATTGAAAATTATATTTGGTTGTGTGATTTGGGTATGTCATTATGTGAGGAATATACATATCGTTATGGTAAGAGGCATAAATCTCAGGATGTTATTGAATGGTGCTTGATAAACACACCAAATATACCAACCAATGGTGATATAACAAACTTTGCTATGGCCATGCCAGATGATTGTAAAATCGATTCAGTTGTTGATTCATATAGATTATACTATATGACACATAAAAAAAGCTTAGCTGACTGGAAAAATAGAAAAAAACCTGATTGGTTTGTTGTCGATTAATAAAAAAACTCATATTTTTACAAAAAAGAATCGATGGAAGATAATATGGAAAGATATGATGAGTTATCTATTAAACTACTAAAGATAGGTGAAGCCTTGATAATGGAAGGTGAAGATAAACAAGATTATGTAATTAGCACTATTGGTAATTTTATAATCTTTATTAGCTCATTAATATATGATGAAAATGATATGCATGTATTTTCTGAAATGTGCAGTATGATAGCCGCTAAGAAAATGATGGAAGAAAGTGAAATAATGGGATTACTTGGTGATTTAAGTTTTTCAGAACTTGAAAAATTAATAAAAACTTTAAAAGATAGGAATAAATAGTATTTATTTTTTGTGAGTTTGTGTTATATTTATGATAAAACACAAACTTATGAAAAGATTATTATTATCATTATTTGTATTATTAAATACATTATCATATAGTCAAACAGTAATAGCTTATGATTATATTGAAACTACTAGTTGGGGTACTGGAGGGGCTGGTTGGTCAGTTGGTTGTGGACCATGTGGTTACTATATAAATGCATTTGTATCATCAAATTCGAGTGCTGTATTAATTGGTTCAGGTAATGGGGGTTCTGGTATTGAATCTGGTACATATATTTTAAGTAACATTACAGGTTTAAGTGCTACATCATCCTATATGCTTAAATTTAGAGCTGGAGCTTATAAATTTTCATCACCCTTAGCCGCCACTGCTGGAAATGATGGTCCAGATTATTTTGATGTTCAATATAGTTCAAATAATGGTGCAACTGCATATATTACTGAAATGAGAATAACTGGTTTTGGTAATGCTGTATGGAATTATAATACTAATGCTACTGCCTCAAAAACTGCAAATGGAACACTAACAACATACGCACCGACTGCTGGTGGGGATAGAACATCCACTGGTGACGGTTATTCTATAATCGAATTAACTTTACCAATGGGGGTAACACAGTTAGCATTTAGAATACCTACACGAACTAATTCAGCTGGTGAAGAATGGTGGTTTGATAATTTTGAATTGATTCGAGTATATTCATTACCTATTGAATTGATTAATTTTGATGCTACTAACCAAAATACTTATAATTTAATAACCTGGTCTAGTGCATCTGAACATAATAATGATTATTATTTAGTAGAACGTTCCACAGATGGATTTAATTGGTCTGTAGTCAACAATCAGAACGGTGCTGGTAATTCCACATCTAAAATTGATTATAGCTTCAGAGACTTCACTTATGAAGCGGCAATTAATTATTATAGATTAACCCAAGTAGATATTGACGGTCAATCAGAAACTTTTAAAACAATAAGTCTTAACAATCTTGGTAAAACAAAAATAGTATTATACTTTACGAATTTATTAGGTCAAATTGTAAATGATGAGGTTAAAGGTAATTTAATTGTTCATTATACTGATGGTACACATGAAAGAGTTTATAGATAATTAAAAATAAATTGAAAATAAAAAGGTAATCATTTGGTGGTTACCTTTTTTTTATGTATATTTGCCAATAAATAATTAAAGTATGTTAGCAATAGTAGAATACATAAAGAAAAATGGGCTTAAAAAAGCTGTTTCAGAATTTAAGTTGATTGTAAAAGAATATGAAAATAAGATTCTTTTAAAATACAATCAAATAGAGTCTAATATGTCCTTAGAAGAAGTTAAGGATTGTAGAGGTCTTATCCTTGAAAAAGATACTTTAAAAGTTATGTCATTAGCATTTAGAAAGTTTTTTAATAATGCTGAAGGTCATGCGGCTAAAATAAACTGGGACACTGCACATGTTCTTAATAAAGAAGATGGTACAATGATTCAAGTTTATTGGGATTGGCATAAAGAAATTTGGTTTGCGGCAACTACAGGTACTGCTGAGGGTGAAGGTGAAGTGAATAATAAATATGGTACTACATTTAATGAATTATTTTGGGATACTGTTATTTCAAAGTATTCATTTAACACTTGTTTATTAGATAAGGACCATGTTTATGTATTTGAATTAACAACACCATATAATATTGTTGTTACACCACATGGTGAATCATCATCTAAATTATTAGCTGTTAGAAATAGATTAACATTAAAAGAAATACCATACAATGATTTATTTATGGTTTCGGTATCATTAGGAATACCATTAGTTAAATCTTATGACTTAAATGCTAAGAATGCTGGCGTTCTAATTAAGACCTTTGAAAACATGCCATGGTCTGAAGAAGGTTATGTGGTTATAGATGCTGATGATAATAGAGTTAAAATTAAGAACCCAGCCTACCTGGCCGTTCACCACTTAAAAGGTAAAACTGCTGAACACAATATTATGGTAATTGTTAAAACTAATGAAATCGATGAATTTATTTCAACTTTCCCAGATAGAAAGGATGAATTATTGAGATTAAAAGATGGTTATGATGATTTGGTTAATAGATTAAAGTTTTTGTGGGAAGAATTGAAGCTACATAAACCTAAGAGTATAATAGCGTCTGAAAAAAAGAGATATGCTGCTAAGGTATTTGAGTTATGTGATAAATATGATTTAAAACCTTTCACAGGGATGTGCTTTGGGTTAGTTGATGGTAAAATAACATCAGTAAATGAATATATGTTAAACTACGATGATAAATTGTTATATAAAATGTTATAATTATGACAAAAGAATCAGGAAATTTGTTTAATTAAAATATTATTCGTATATTTGTAATATGAAAACAATTAATGTATTAGGAATAACTGTAAGTTATGATTTAGAGGCTTTAGCAAATGAAGTTAATAACATCCCATATAATAGAGAAAATTACGTGGACAACCATAGAACGAGTGGTGGAAAGGGTGAACTACATGAAGATGCACCAACCGAAGAAGAATTCATAAATTTAAGGGCAGCATTTGTTAATGATATACTTAATCTAGAAGATAGATTACCAGCTCTTATTGAAGAAAACTTATTTCTAACTAAAAAAGGTGTTTTAGGTAAAGGAAGACGTAGACCCATACTTATGGGTCATGATGATTTTTATACAAATGTTATTGATGAATATGACCATGATTTACAATTTGACAGACCTTATCTAAAATTAGATGTTAGAAATGATAAAGAAGGTGAATTAATTATTCATAAAATGCAAACAAATTATTAAATATGGACTATACAGACAAAACTTACAAAGAAGCAAGAATGGTAGCTGTGAAAGCACACTCTAACCAATCTTATGATGATATTTTTCCATATGAGAAACACCTTGATGATGTTGTTGATGTATTGAAAAGATTTGGATTCTCTGGAAAATACATTGTTGCTGGATACCTACATGACACAATGGAAGATAACGGGTTATCGTTTAACAAAATTAAAAAACATTTTGGGGAAGAAGTGGCTGAAATGGTATATTGTGTTACCGATGAACAAGGTCGTATTAGAAAAGAGAAAAAAGAGAAAACACTACCTAAAACAGCTAGTAACCCAGATGCTATTATTTTAAAATTAGCTGATAGAATCGCTAACATACAACATGGTGGTAAAGTGGATATGTACTTGAAAGAATATCAAGAATTTAAAGGTGCATTATACTTAAACACACCAGCAGATGGTAAAGCAATGTGGGAACACTTAGATATTTTATTAGGTATTAACAAATTAGAAACTGTATAATTATGAGTGAAGATTGGAAAAATGAAAGAGCTGAAGCTGCCATGAGAGAAGGTACTGAAGCTATTAGAAAAGCTGCTGAAGAAAAGGCTAAAATGGAAATTATAGATGAGGATGATGATAATTGGACTCAAATTAAAGAATCTTTATATTCATCTATTAATTCACCTGAACATGATGCTTATGTAAATCTCATAATTATAAAAATGAGAAAAATGTATCACCCACCAGTAAAAAAATAAGATATGAACATTAAACAAATTTTTGATGAAATCGCTGCTGAGAGTAGCACTAACCAAAAGATGGTTATTTTAGGAAAATACGCTGACAACGAATTATTGAAACGTGTACTGTATTTGGCTAACTCAAAGAGGGTTAAGTTTTATATTAAACAACTTCCAGAATATACTAGAAACGTAGACCAAAATAATTCATTAGAGTTTGTGGTTAGTGAGTTACAACACATAATTGATAGACATGTAACTGGTAATGATGCACTTAATTTCTTACGTGACATATTAGCTAGTGTGGATTCTGACAATGCTTATATCATTGAGAGAATTATTGAGAAAGATTGTAAAATTGGAATGGGTACATCAAACATGAATAAAGTAATCAAGGGACTTATTGAAGATACACCTTATATGGGTGCAGTATCTTTTGATGAAAAGAAAGCTCGTAAAATATTCGAAAATGGTGGTGTTGGTGTGTCACAAATTAAAATGGATGGTCGTTATTGTAATGCAATCATTCGTGGTGGTGAAGTTGAATTAGAAAGTCGTCAAGGCGAACCAACAATTGTTACTGGAGCTAAATTTATCGATGAATTATCATCTTTGGATGATTGTGTATTTAATGGTGAGTTAACTATTGATAATGTATCTCGTTATGAATCTAATGGTATCATTGCATCGCTTATTGATATTTGTGGTAAGAGAGATTCTAGAACAGAAGTTGAAAATGGTAAAAAATTAGCAGCTTTTGAGGAAAAACATGGTAACTTTGAAACAGCTTTGAACTCGATTAGATACACTATTTGGGATACAATTACTGTTGATGAATATTTCGATAAAAAATCAGATGTACCTTATTTGAACCGAGCTAATAAAGCTGGTATTTTAATTAACACTAAAGGGTTATCTATGGTTTCAATAGTTGATGCGGTTATGGTTTACACATATGATGAAGCTATGTCACATTTCCAAGATATACTAGCTACTGGTCAAGAGGGTACTATTCTTAAAGATATAAAGGGTACATGGAAAGATGGTAAACCAAATTGGCAAATAAAAATGAAGTTGGAAATGGATGTTGATTTACGTATTGTTGGTTTTAACTATGGAACAGGTAAAAATGAGCATGTAATCTCATCTGTAAATGCTGAATCAGCTGATGGTAAATTATTTACGAGACCAACTGGTATGAATGAGAGCTTGATGCAACATATCACAGAAAACCAAGAATCTTTGATGGGGACAATTATTGAAGTTAAATGTTCTGGATTATCACATGACTCAAATGGTAACTATGCGTTGCTACACCCAGTGTTCAAACAACTACGTGACGATAAAGATACGTGCGATTCTTTGGAATCAATAATGGCAATTGAAAATATGGCAAAAGGTTTAAATTAATTTTAAAAATATGAAAAAAATGATTAAATTTCCGTCTATTGAGCAATTTAGAACTGTTGTTTCTAATGTTAATAGACGATACAATTTTGTTGGTTTAGATGAAAATGGTGAGGCAATTTATGACCCAAATTTACCTAAACCAGTATTAACCTTTAAAGGTACTATAAAATTACATGGTACTAATGCTGGTGTTTCTTATAATAGTCAAGATGATTTGTGGGCACAATCTCGTGAAAACATTATTACACCATCACCATCAAAACTAATTGAAATTGAATTTGAAGATGGTTCAAAACAGTTATTTAATGAAAATGATATTATTAATGGTAAAATTATAAGTGAATATAAAATAGGTGAAATCATTGTTTTATAGCATACCAACCTTTATATTTATAAAAACCTTTATTAGTTAATCTGGTTATAACTCTTTTATTGATAATGTTTTCGTAAAGTTTGGTATTGTTTCTTTTTGAGTTATATAATTCAGTGTATGGTAAATTATGTTGTTTACAAAATTTTCTTAAATTTATTTTAACTTCGTAAATTAATTCATCATTGTTATTATATATATGGATAGTTTCAGACTCTTTTTGATAATTAGTTTTATCTTTTTTAGGTTGTCTTAATTTATCTCTAGTAGACATTGTTTCACCATCTCTAATGATATCCAAACGTTCTTTATATTTTTTAGCTGCTAATTGGTGTATATTTAACCCATCAGATGTGATAGTGTTTCGCTTTGTTTCATCACCTTTTTTAGCTGCTAAATTATATAAATTATCACCATTATTATTAATAGTTGTTTTCATAGTATTAACTTTTTTATTGATTGCATTTTTACGTGATTCTGGGTTATGTTTTTTACCAAGAAACCCGTAAATAAACCCAGTTGTTGTTACGTTTGATTTATTATAAAATTTATCATTTTTAGCAACATTAAATTTAGTGTGTAAATGTGATTCAAATAATAAAGCCTCATCCCTAGAATTAAAAATTCTAACAATTACATATTTGTAATTTTCGGTATTTATTTTTTGGTCATTAATAAATTCTTTATCAGAACTAGAACTAAAATAAGTTACACCTAAATCATACTTAGGTTCTGTTTTTGATGTTCTAGAACCATAATAGTGTTTTTTAGTTACTTTATTAGTAATTCTGTAAACGTAATGGTATTTTTGTTTTTTCATAATGCTGGTTTATCGTTTTTTAATAAATATCTATAAAATTTGTGAAAGATAAAAAAAAGTTGTATATTTGTAAAAAAAAATAAAATGGAAAAGAAAATAAAAAATATTAAAGAAATCAAAACATCCGATAACGCTGGATTTGCATTCTTTGTGGAATCAAATAAGGATATTTTTTATGGTTTAATGTTACATGTTGCCGAAAAAGAAAATATTAATAGAAACAATAACACTATTAGTATTTATGGTGAATGGGCTGGTGGTAATATTCAAAAAGGTGTTGGTATTTCCAACTTACCTAAATCATTCTTCATATTTGGTGTTAAAATTACACCACATACTGAAACTGAAGAAGAATTAAAAGCTAATCCAGCTTACTGGGTTGATTCAACGTACTTGAGAGCACCAGAGGTTAAAATTTACAATATCGATGATTATGAAACGTATTCAATTGATATCGATTTTAACATGCCTCAGTTGATTCAAAATCAATTATCCGAGTTGACTATTGCGGTTGAGGAAGAATGTCCTGTAGCGAAAGCATTTGGCTTCTCTGTTTTGGAAAATAATACAGCGTATGAGGACGAAAATGGAAATATTTGGTTTGAAAATGAATCATTACCTAATTTCACCAACCCAATTAAAGATAAATTAAAACCTGTTTTTAAAGAAAAACGTATTAAAAACCCTAATGGTGTTAATTTTATTAAATTTTCTTTAAATTAGTTTGTCTTTCCATACAATACCTAGATATTTATTAATAAATACTTTAATTATGGGAAAATATGTTGTTTACTTGGTTACGTATAGCGGTGATAAATTACCAAAATATTATATTGGTTCTACTAGTATAGAAAAAATTAATAATGGTTATTTAGGTAGTGTCAAATCTAAAAAATGGAAAACTATATTTGAGTTAGAGATTAAAAATAATAAAGAACTTTTTAACTCAGAAATATTAAGTTATCATGAAACTAGACAAGATGCTTTATCAGAAGAGTTAAGAATTCAAAAAGAGCAAAATGTTGTTAAGTCAAATGAATATATAAATGAATCTTTAGCTAGTAAAAATGGTTTTTTTGGTATGGCTATAACAGATGAACATAAAATAATGTTATCAAAAATAGCTAAAGAAACTCATGAAAAAGGTAAACTTCATAAATTAACACCTATGTGTGGTAAAAATAATCCAATGTATGGTAAAACTAATGAAGTTGTTGCTATTAATGTGTTAACTAATAAAAAAGTTAGGGTGTCTAAAAAAGTTTTTGATTCCGATATAAATCTTTCTGGTCATACGATTGGTTTTGTTTCGGTTATTGAAATAGAAACTGGTAAAAAAATAACAATAACTAAAGAAGAATTTAAACGTGGTAAAAATAACTATAAACACCATAATAAAGATAAAAAACATAGTGACGAATTAAAAAATAAATTATCTGAAATGAGAATTGGTTATATTACAGCTAAAGATTGGGAAGGTAAATTTCATAGAATACATAAAGATGATATTAGGTTAAAAAACGGTGAGTTTGGTAATACAACATCTAAAAGATGGGTGATAACTGATTTGGATGGTAATGAATATAAAACGTTTAATTTTAGGGCGTTTTTCAATGATAATTGTTTGCAATACCCTAGAAAAGAAAATATTATCGATGGGGTTATTAAATTTAAAATAAAAAGTAAAAATAAGTCAACTAATGGTTGGAAAGTAAAATGTTTAGATAAGTAAAAAAATGGGATATACTATTAAATTAAAAGAATTTGGAAATGAAGATAAAGTAGTTTCTGAATTAAATGAAGATGTAAATTTTGAAATTGGTATGATTGGTGAAGGAATCGTATGGTCTTGTGAATTTCAAAATGTTGTTCATAGGTTCAAGGTGAAGGGTGAAAAGCATAGTGCATCTAAAGTTAAGACATTAGCAGCTGTTGATGTTGAAAAATTGAATTCTATTAAAGAATTCGTAGATTATGCGGTTACCGAAAGTCGTGTTAACCAAGCAATCGAAAACGTATTCCCTAATCAAGAACCATTAGATGTTAAGAAGATGGGTGACGTGATTAGATGGGTTGTAAATGATGTTATCAAAGAAGAAATGGATACCATGATTGAGAATAATCTTGAACCCAAAGAAATAAATAAATACATTTCAACTAAAACGAGAGAAATGTTTTTAATAAAATTAAATGAATTAGTAGGGTTATGAGCAGAGTAAAGTATTCAAATAAAGTTTTCAGATTAAAGAAAGCTATGGAAGTTAACCTTAACGGTGTTCCACAACCACTAACATTCACAATGGGTGAAGAATTTCACATTGTTGCCGATGTATTATACATGAATGGTTTTCGAGCGATGTTTCAAAAACCAATTATAGATTGGATTGAAGCTAACCCTAATTTATTTGTAGATGACACAAGACAATTCTAAACCAACGAGTGGTATATGTGTTGATGGTGGTACTGTAGGTAATCCAGGTCCATGTTTTTATCGTGGTGTTGACTTGGAAACGGGTCAAATCATATTTGAAGAACATTTGGGACCTGGAACCAACAATGTTGCTGAATTTTTAGCAATATGTCATGCAATTCATTATTGTGATAAAAAGGGGATTGAACCAAACATTTGGTCAGACAGTGTAACTGCCATTGCTTGGGTTAGGGATAAAAAACACAAATCATCAGCTGCTGGTGATATAATTGAGAGGATGGATAAAGCTTGTAAATTTTTAAAGACCAAAGATATTAAAATTAATAAATGGTTGACTAAAGAATGGGGTGAAATTCCAGCTGATTTTGGAAGAAAATAAAAAAGTATGTTTGATAGATTAAAAAAAGGGTTTTACTGGGGATTACTAATAATTTTAAGTTTTATATGTGTGGTTATAACACTTAAATTACTTTATTATTTATTTATAATATTGGCAACAATTGGGTTGGCTTTGATAATTAAAATTTTATATGAAAAACGTAGAAGAAACTAAAACACCATATGAATGGTGTGTTGAATATAACATAAGACCACTTGATTTAAATGAGTGGCCAGAAGAATTCTATGGGTCAAAAGAAAGACATTTTTTTGAAATGTATTTTGTTGGTAGGGTTGAGTTTTTACAAATGATTACATCATGCACTGTAAAACCAAATTCACAACCTAGAAAAGGTGAATCGTATTTGGAATATAGAATGTATGGTTTAGTACCATATAATATTAGTTCTATACAATCAGCGATTCAATATGGACATGCTGTTCAAGAATATAATAATTTGATGTTTGATGGTAATCATATTTGTCGTAGTATTAACTTTGGTGAAGCATTGTTAAAATCAAATCAGATTGGGTTTAATAAATGGAGAAAACAAGATAAGACATTTATTATATTAAATGGTGGAACAACGAATAATTCAAAGGATGATAGATGGTATGGTTCCTTACAAAAAAGTAGAGATACGTTATATGAGAACGGTGTGTTATTTTCAGAATTTTATGAACCAGATTTAAATGACACATTAACAGCTGTTGTGTTCTTGGTTGATGAGAGAGTGTTTAATAAAGAAACTTATCCAAACTTTGAGAAAGAAGTGCTACCATATTCTAGAACAAGACCTAGTGATAAAAAAATAGAAGAATTAGAAAAAAGAAACGCAATTAATTATGAAAAATGGGTTGAAAAAATCGGTGGACCAAAAAATGCATTCCTTAGAGAATTCTTACCAAAATTCAAATTGGCAAACTAATATTGTTAAGTTAACTGGTAAAATAGTTTTTGACCCAGAAGATAAGACTTTAAAACACAGCAAACAATCTTCTTGGAAGAAAGTAGCTATGGTTGTTATACCTGGTGATGTTTGCGAATACTATATGTGGTTTCTTAAGAAGCGATATAATTTAAAGTTGCATAAACCATTAAGAGGTGCTCATATAACATTCATAAATGATAGAGCTTCAGATATGAATGGTAAATGGGAAGAAATAAAAACTAAATGGAATGGTAAAAAAATTGAGGTTATAATAGACCTATCACCAAAAACTGATTCTTCTGAACCAAATAGTGATTATCACTGGTGGTTTAATATTCCACATGAGGATAGAGAAGAATTACAAATGATACGTTCAGAATTGGGGTTAGGTAAACCTTATTTTGGATTACACATGTCGATTGGTAGAGCTGTTGATTATACAACAGACGATTTTGAAATTGGCGTTATGAAAGCTAAAGAAATGTGCGTAGAGCACTCAATTTATTTACATACTTTATATAAAGATGGATTTATAAAATAAATATTAAAATTTATTAACATTTGAATTAATGCGGACTATTTATAATTAAACATAGATGTCCGCATTTTTTGTTATAAATAAGTTTTAAACACATTTTTTAAATGCAAGACCCTTTAGATAAAATTAATGACTTAAATAAAGAATTATATGACTTTAGTCAATTTGTTGATAGTTCAGTTTTAATTTCTAAAGCAGATGCTAAAGGTAACATCACATATGTTAATAAAAAATTCGAAGAAGTTTCTGGGTGGTCATTAGAAGAAGTTGTGGGTAAAAACCATAATATCGTTAATTCTGGGATTCATAATAAAAATTTTTGGTCAAACATGTATAAGACTGTTATAGTTGACAAGGGTATCTGGAACTCAGTTGTTACAAATAAAACTAAAAACGGTGATTTTTACTATGTTGATACCTATATAAAAGCTGAATTTGATATTAATGGCAAATTAATGGGTTTTATTTCAATTAGGCATGATGTTACATTAGTTAAAAAAAATGAATTAGAGATTAAAAATATAATTAATGCTATTAACCAATCAAATGCGGTTATTGAATTTGATTTATTTGGTAATATAATATTAGCTAATGATAATTTTTGTCATATCATGGGTTATTCCCAAGAAGAATTAATCGGTAAACACCATAGTATATTTGTTGATAGTGAGTATTCAAAAAGTGAGGATTATAAAGAATTTTGGGTTAAACTTAGTAGAGGTGAATTTATATCATCTAGATTTTCTAGAATTAAACATGGTGGTGAAATAATTTGGCTACAAGCAACATATAACCCAATTCTAGATGATAATGGAAAGGTGGTTAAAATTATGAAAATTGCCATTGATGTTACAGATAAAATTTTACAATCTGAAGAAATTGAAAAGAAAAACACATATCTAGAACATGCTGCTAAAATTTTAAGACATGATATGCATTCTGGTATTAATACTTATATGCCCAGAGGTCTTTCTTCATTAGAAAGGAGATTAACACAAGAAGATATTAATAACCTTAAAATTGAGGCACCACTTAAAATGATTAAAGAGGGACTAAAGCATACACAAAAAGTTTATAAAGGTGTATATGAATTCACAAACCTAGTTAAAAAAGACTCAACCTTAAATAAGGGTGAATACAATATCAAAGACATACTCCAAGATTACTTATCAGCAACAGCATATAAATCACAAGTTTTACTGGATAATAATTTACCCACAATTGAAGTTAATGAAGCATTATTTTGTACAGCAATAGATAACCTAATAAGAAATGGTTTAAAATATAATGACAGTCCGAGTAGATTTATTAAAATATACTTAGAAGATGGTTATATTTGTGTTGAGGACAATGGTAGAGGTATTACACAAAAGGAATTTGATGAGTTATCAAAACCGTATGTAAGAAAAGAAGGTCAAAAAGAAACTGGTACAGGTTTAGGTTTAAACATCTGTAAAGCAATTCTTAAAGAACATGGGTTTAGTATAACAGTAGAAAAAATGTCACAAGGGACAAAAATAAAAATTAAATAAAAAAAACAATTATGATTAACTCAATTTTATTAGTGGACGATGAAGATTTATTCCATTTAGTATTTGAAGATGCTTGCAGCTTATTAGATATCACATTATCATTAGAAAGTCTGACTAGTGCAGATGAAGCTGAAAAGCTATTTAAAGAATGGTTTGACACTAATAATATCCATGACAAACCAGAATGCGTATTTGTAGATTTAAATATAATTGGTTCATCATTTGATGGTATTGAATTAGTTAGAAAAATAAACTTCGAATATGGTAATCATGTTGTAATAGGAATAATATCATCAAGTGATGAAGCTGAAGAACAATCAAAAGCGTTACAAGCTGGTGCTCAATTCTGGATTATTAAATCTGATGAAATAGAACCTAGATTGGAAGAATTTAGAAATGATTATGATGGTTATAAGAATAGAACGAACAAATTTAAAGTATATAAATGATTAAAGTTGACAACAAGACTAAAGATTTATTAATTCAGTTACATAAAACTAAAAAGATTTCACTTGAGGGTAATATTCTTAAAGTTATTGATACTGATGGTGATGAACTATTTGAAAAATATATCAAAAGTTGTGTTGACAAAGATATGACAACCCGAAAAAAAAGGTTGGAAATCACAAAACAAATTCAAAAACAAAATAATGAATTAATTACCTGGAAGGAAGAGAATATTCGAATACAAGAAGAATTAATTCATAGTTTAAAAGAAAATGAATGTGCTAAAAATGAAGCTGAATCAGCTAGATTTGAAGCTGAACATTTAAAAATAGAAGCTGAAAATGCCAGAGAAGAATCTGAAATAGCTAGACGTGAAGCTGAAAATGCTAGAGCTTCAGTTGAAAATGATTTAGAATTATTACAGAAGAAGTCACAATTTGAATTGATAGGGTCAATTGTTAAAGTTGCACTATGGATTATTATCAGCGTAGGTATTATAACCACAGGTGTCTTTATTATTTCTTTACTTACAAATAGAGATACAGCAATTGTAGGCTCAACATGGAGTAATATCGTTGGTATATTATTAACCAACGCATTTAGTATTGTGGGGACAATAATGGGTGTTAAATATGCTTCTGAAAAAAATAATTAATTATTTTCTTCTACTTTACCATCTCTTTTAGCCCATATTTTATCGACTGAAGATAAACCTAAACAACCAAATGCTAATAGTGCAACAGAATCAACCAAGGCATCAGATGGTTTATGACCTGTATATTGGTTTATAAATAATGAAACACATAAAGATAAACCACATATAATACCAATAAATCTTTTTGATGAAGGACTACCCTTTTCATCTTTAAATAACCCCGTTATCCAGTTACTAACTTTTTTATACCACACCATAATAGTCTTTTATTATAAATATTTTTTAATAATACTAAATACTATTTATTTTGATTTTTTTTATATTATATTTGCAAAATTTTTGGTATATTAAAGAATTATTAGTATATTTGTAAAAAAGTAAATTAAAATGGGGTATATTAAACATAATGCGATTATAGTTACTGGGTGGCAAGAAGATAAAGTACTAGAGGCACGAAATAAAGCTATTGAAATATTTGAAGAGCAATTTAGCGGTGAGCTTATTGAGCGTCATGGTAGTAAATTAATTGGTGAAATTATATCTGGTTTAACCAATGGACAATCTTCTTTCTTTATTGCACCAGATGGTAGTAAAGAGGGTTGGGACACTTCTAAAAATGGTGATATAGCCAGAGAACAATTCTGTAAGTGGTTGGATTCAGAGCAAGATAATTACTGTGATTATATCGAAGTAAGGTTTGGTGGTGATGATGAACATGAAAATATTGTACGTTCAACAAATACTCATTAGTAATTTAAATTTAAAAAAGAATTATGAAACAAATAACGCATGAATTTTTAGTTGAAAATGGGTTAATCCTATTTGAAACAATAGTTGGGTCACAAGCGTATGGAACGCAGACACCAACATCTGATATAGACAAAAAATTTGTATATATACTACCACAAGATTATATCTTAGGTACTGGGTATGTTGAACAAATAAACGTAAATAAAGATTACGTTGGGTGGGAAATTAGACGTTTCCTAGAACTAATGGGTAGCAATAACCCAACAGTTTTAGAATTACTTAATAGCCCTGAAGATTGCATTGTATCTAAACATCCATTGTTTGATGATATACTAGCACATAAAGATGACTTTATTACACAGATTTGTAAGGATTCATTCGGTGGTTATGCTAGACAACAAATTAAGAAAGCGAAAGGTCTTGATAAGAAACAAAACTGGGAGAAAGACAAAGTAACTCGTAAAGATGTATTGGATTTCGTATACGTTATTGAGGGTGAAAAGTCTATACCATGGAAAATATGGTGCATGGATAAACCTAAATATAGTCAAGAATATATTAAGTATGAGAACAAATTTTGCGGCGTTGTAAATGTCCCAAATGCTAGAGATGTATATGCAGTTTATCATGATGAAGTTGCTCAAGCTTGTTTTTCTGAAAACTTATCTGAAGAAGATAGAGAAGAAGGTAAAAAGTATTATTCCGAACCTTATGCGTTAGGTTACAAAGGTCTTGTTAAAACTGATGAAGGTGCAAACGCTGCTGAATCCAACCAACTACGTCTTTCAAGCATACCAAAAGGTGAAACACCTATTTGTAATATCATCTATAACAAAGATGGTTACACTATGCACTGCAAAGACTATAGAGAATATCAAGAATGGTTGGAAAACCGTAATGAGACTCGCTATGTTGAAACGCAAGAACATGGTCAACGCATCGATGGTAAGAATATGATGCATTGTATTCGACTTATTAGAATGGCCCAAGAGATTGGTAGAGGTGAAGGTATTAATGTTCGTAGAGAAGATGCTCAAGAGTTACTTGCAATTAGACGTGGTGAAGTTGATTTGGAAAATTTAATAGCAATGGCTGACCAGGCTATTGAAGAAATGGATAGTATATTTGATAATTCAGATTTACCTAAAAAGGTTGATTCAAGATTAGTAGATGGGTTGTTAATTCATATTAGACGGGAATTCTATAATTTAGAAGATAGTACTACCTTATATAAAAGGATTCCCACTATCGATTAAACATTGGAATGTATCATGCGCTTTTTGACAATCAGATATGAAATTAGTAATATCATTGTCATTAAGCGCAAACCATTCACCAACTAATCGCTTTGAATTGTATTTTCTATGCAACCACTTCTCAACTTTGTTTGAAAATCTAGTTTCAAAAGTATTAACTATAATTATTTCAGAACCATTACCAGTTTGTAAATCACTTTTTCGTTTATTAGTTACGTTTTTTGTGACACCAATTTTAAATTGTGTCCATTCTTCATTTGCTAGTAAATATACCTTATCCATTGGGTAAATTATAATCAAATTTGGTTAAATTGTAAATAAAAAAAATATTTTTACATAAAAACTTGACAAATTAAAAAACTTTTAGTATATTTGCATATATTTAATTAAAACGATTAAAAAATTAATACGATGAAAACAATTAACAACATTTTGGTACTTAACTTATGTCTACTTTTAGTGGTAGTCAGTTTCGGGCTGTGTTGATAGTTTAATAATAAATAAACAATATTCACAACCCGAAGCGATTAGTCACTTCGGGTTTTTTGTTTAATGCTGGGATGGTCGAGTGGCTTTAGGCAGTGGATTGCAAATCCACATACGGGGGTTCAAATCCCTCTCCCAGCTCAAAAAGATAGATTATGGAAAGAAAAGATAATGAGGGGAAAGTAGTATTAACGGGAACATATAAAGGGTCATATGAAAATTTTAGACATGTTAGAGCTGATAAAAATAATAAGATTAGTTTAAATACTATAAAGTTACTCTTTAAACGAAGAAAAAAAAATGGTTATGTTTAATGAAACTGAAATAAAAAAAGACTTATTTAAGTCAAAAGCAATGGCTAAGTTTAGTCACTATATTGCTGGTAACTTGTATTACAACATTGAAGTGTTTGGTGATATATACGAGTTTCCAATTTCAACAGTTGATGTAAAGGTTAGATATCATGTATCAACTTTAGAAGTTGATGCAGAAGTTAAGGAGTCAGATGTGGTCACAACATTGTCTGAAGACCTTGGAACAACTACTTTCTACAGTGAAATGAGAGGCTCCGAGCTTAACAGATGGATTAGTAAAGCCATAAAGAATGAAACATTTATAAAGGTAGGTTAAACCTACCATATACATCCTTAGCTCAGTTGGTTAGAGCATTCGGTTTACATCCGAAGGGTCGTAGGTTCGAATCCTACAGGGTGTACTAGCGGTTAGCACTATACGATATGGATGGGTAGGAAGTGCAAAATGGTCCGATGGTGAAATTGGTATACACGCTGTGTTTAAGCCGCAGTTCTTCGGAGTGAGGGTTCGAGTCCCTCTCGGACTACCATAGATTGAATGATGGAATTGATAGACATGCCTCGATAACCTGGGGTGGTAGCATTAGAGGTCTAACAAAGGCTACTGTGTAGGTTTGAGACCTACTTCAATCTTAAATGCGGATATGGGGGAATTGGTAGACCCGCACGGCTTAGACCCGTGTTCTGAAATATGATTGTCGGTTCGAGTCCGACTATCCGTACAATATGGTCAGCAAGGTGTTGACCATTTTTATTTTTAGTATATATTTATTAATATGAAAAAATTACTATTACTAGCAATAATACTAGCATCTTGTGCTACAAAGAAAACATCATGTGATGCTTATGGTTTAAATAATCAAAAAAATAATCAAATAAATTTGGATAGTACAAAAATAGTTATTATATTTGATAAAGTTTAAATATTTATAATATGATAGCAATTACACTTTTAGGGTTTGTTCTAGTAACATTAATCACTAGAATTATTGAGTTTAGGTTATTTATGAAAAATTTATCTAAACTTTGTTACAAATATGATTGGAAATATGTCAATAAACACCCAATGTGTTTATTGGATATAATGGAAAATAGAAAAAGTTATTATGTGACTAGTGAATGGTCAGCTTATAATTTCTTATTTCTAAATGGACCAAGACCATTAAGTATGTTTCTATCATTTAAAAAATTGACAATTGAATGTCAATACAATAAAGAAGTAATTGATAGATTAAAAGAATATGAGATTAAGTGAGATTTATATAAACGAATTTTTTTTAAAAGAATTTTGGAAAAACGTAAGTGAGGATTTAGTAAATGAAGTTGACACTAGTGGTTTAAACACATTATTAAGTAAAGCTGATGAATTAATTTTTAAAAAATTTGGTATAGTACCCAATAATAAATCGTACTTCATTGGTGGGTCAGCTAGATTGTATTTGTACCCCAAATTAAGAGACGCATTTGGATTAAGTGGTACTATTGGTGATTTAGATATAGTGATACCAGATGAGCAACTTTGGATAAATGCTGGACTACAGGAAGAATTAAAAAATGGTGGTATATATAGACCAACATCAGACGGTTCAATTGAAGCTTTTACTATTTGGGACCCATCAAAAGCTGGAGGTTCATATGCTGATGTAAGAGTTAGGTCAACAAATGAAATTTTAGATAGTGCTGAATTAATTGATGGTTACTATTACATGAGTATATCAGATGTTGCTGATTATAAAACAAAATTATCTAGAGATAAAGAACAAGAAGTTGTTAATCTTATAAATCAGTATAAAGAAAGTAATACTGAAAGTAGACAAACTTTTTTAAGACAAATAGTAAACGCTATAGGTATTAATAATGCTAAGGATTTCCTAGGTAAAATAAGAAAATAAAAAAAAGTTTTAAAAAAACTTGACAAATAAAAAAACTTTTAGTATATTTGCATATATTTAATTAGAACACGAATAAAAAAACACAATGAGAACATTAACTAACATATTTGATTTTGCATTTTTTGCAGCCGAGGCGGATGAAAGCTTGGGAAGGTCAACTATTGTCATAAGTTAACGTAATTGTTTAACATAATTGATAAAAGCTCTGACCTAAAAATCAGAGCTTTTTTTGTTTACATAAAAAATAAAAAAAAAGTATAAAAATATTTGTTTATTTAAAATATTGTTTATATCTTTGTAAAAGTAAAATGGGAATGTAGCTCAGTTGGTAGTAGCACTAGATTGAAGCTCTAGGTGTCGTGGGTTCGAGTCCCACTGTTCCCACCAAATGCTGGTATCGTCTAACGGTTAGGACATATGGTTTTCAACCATAAAATCGGAGTTCGATTCTCCGTATCAGTACTATCAAGCAAGTACTGCAATACTTGCAAGAGAGCCAATGATTGATGATTGCAGTCAGATAAAGTTGGTTTAGTGAGTTCGTCTAATGGTCAGGATGGCCGCAGTGAGCGGTTGATATGGGTTCGAGTCCCATACTCACAACGATGTAGGGTTTTATACTTTTATATTTCCTAGACGCTGAATAGCTGAGAAAGAAAAAGTAACTTTGGATGTGAGGTCAAACGGTTAAGATGTCTGCCTGTCACGCAGTTCGGAGCGGGTTCAACTCCCGTCACGTCCGCCACATAGTTAAAAGATTCTATGATACTATTAAAAATCTTAATTTTGGGGCTATGGTGACAACTGGCTAACACACCGCACTTGCAATGCGGAGATGGGGTATCATACACCCCTAGCTCCACATAACTGGTTATAAGATTCCAGGTAATTACAAAAATCTTATTTGGGGGATTAGCTCAGTTGGTAGAGTAGTAACTATAGTTACCATTGAAGATAGGGTGTTTGAGATTCAGAAGTACAATGAATTAGCCTGATAAATAGATGTGGGGATAACCCCATGGCCACAGGTTCGAGTCCTGTATCCTCCACAACGGTGTTGTTGGCGAGTATTCCGTTCGATTCGGATTTGGTCTTGGTGGCTGTGTGGTTCGAGTCCACGTTAAATAATAGGTAACACAATAGGAGGCATCCGCTCATGGGTTCGAGTCCCTTAACATCGACAAATTGGGATATAGTTTAATTGGTTAGAACGCCACCTAGACGGGTGGAAACACGGGGTTCGAAACCCCTTATCTCAACTAAAATCAAAAAAAATTAAAAAATATTTGTTTAATTGAAATATTATACATATCTTTGTCAGGTAATTAAAAATATTATTAACGAAAAAAAGAAAAAAAATGGGATTAAAAGATTTGTTCTTTATTAACAATGAGGAAGAAAAAAAACCAGAAACTGTTGCACCTATCGTAACAGAAGCAGTTAAGTTTCCAGGGGTAAACGAAACTTCGAATATGATACCACCCACTACATTTCCAAATGTAACACCAACAGTTGCATCTATTAATAACCCTTCATGTCAACCACATTTAGAAAAAATCATTCAGTTATATGAATCTGGTTTTGATGGTTTGAATCAAGCTGGTTATGATTTCTATGAATTCTATAAAGCTGTGGTTAGTGGTGGTATTGATAATCCACAAGTTTATGCTATGGCCTTAAGTATGGGTAAAGCTATGGATGGTAATGTATCTAAAGAATCATTATTATCTCAATCTCAATACTATTTTGATGAGATTATGAAAGTTCATAAAAGTTACGTTGATAACGGTACAACTAAGAAAAATCAGTTGTTAAGTACTAAAGAAAACGAAAGAAGTCAATTGTCTAGTGAACTTGATGGTTTGAAAATGCAAATGGAAGCAATCAGCAATCAAATTGTATCAAAACAATCATCACTTTCAGAAATTGATAATAAATATGCAAACGAATTAACTGAAGTAGATTGCAAATTAATGGCTAATGATGTAGCTAAAGATAAAATACTGTCATCAATTAACGCAGTAAAACAAGGTTTAACTAATAATTTAAAGTAAAAATGGAAACACAAAACACGTACATGAATCTCCCTATTATGAAACACTTCTCTGAAGGTGAGATTTCAAACAAAATCGACAAGTTCAGAAAAGGTGAAAAAGGATTATTCTGGTTCTTGAAATTAGGAGCATTAATCGGATTGGGGTATTTAACATGGGTATATGTATTACCACCATTGTTCTTAGCTATTGGTCAATTTTTAGCAGTTGCTGCAACTGGAATACTATTGGTTGGTTTAGTGATTGCTATGCCAGTTATATTGAAAGGTATTCGAGTTTTAACACGAAACTTACATAAGGCAATTATAAAACATGACCCTTTTATGGAGTTGGAAAAACAAAGACAATTAATGATTGCTAATCAGCAAAATTTTAGATTATCTAAAGGTAAAATTTCAAATCTTAGACAAGATATGGAAGTTGAAGCTGATAAATCGGAGAAAGATGCTAAAGAAATGCAAAACCGTATTATTTCATTACAAAGTAAAGCTCAGAAATTAAAAGCTGAATTAGATGAAATGGTTGCTAAGGATGGTGCGGCTGCTAGAGGTTCTGACGACTATGTAAATGGTAACGCTGAATTGATGAAGTTACTATCTGAAGCGCAACGTGTAGGTCACCAAATGGTACAATCTAAAGATTTTGTTACTAAATATGGTACAAGAGCCAATATCATGAAGAAATTCGGTCAAAAATTGATAATGGTTGAGACAAGTATGGATATTAAAGTATTAGACTTTGATGCAACAATTGAAATCTTGAAGAAAGATTATGCATTTGCTCAAAAATCTAGAGAAGCTACAGAAAGTGCAAAATCAGCAATGTTGTTTACTAAGAGCTGGGAACTTGATTACGCATTAGATGTTGTAACAAGTACAATTGCTGAAGATATTGCAATCACAGCTGGTAACTTAAATGATATTGATACTTTAACAAGTAAATATTCATTGGATAGTGATGAACTATATACAAATCTAGATACATTAGCTAATCAAATTAGAATCGGTACTGAAACTGTACCTTCAGCTAAAGCTTATAACAACCCAGAATACAAATTAACGGGTGATGATAAGTTGAAAAGTGGTGGATTTGGTGAATTATTTTAATTAATCAAAAAAAAATCAAAAAAGATTTGGATAATTGAAAAGTTATCCTTATCTTTGTAAGGTAAAATTTAAAAACAATTATTAATAACAAAAAAAGAAAAAAAATGGGAAAAATTTTTAACAGAAAAAATCCAAATCAAGGTTTGACTACAGGATTTGAAATTTTTATTTTAGCGGCTGGTTTAGCCATCGTTTTAACTGGTGTGTATTTCTTAGCACCTGGACTTCGTGTAGATGAATCTAAAACACTAGACGGAATGGAATTGAGTGATGATAATATCGATAACAGTATGAGAAGTACTTTGATTGATTTACCATCTGATGAGTTATCAAGTGAAATGTCTGATAAATCAGTAGTACGAATTGCTGGATACGCTTGGAATGGCCAATCTGGTATCATCGTAGCAAATGGTGGTCCAAAAACAACTGAAGGTTCCCTTATGGAGGCAAACGGTGTTAATTTGGAAATCATCAGACAAGACTGGGTTACCGAATTAAAGAATATGCAGTTGAAGTTTATTGAGGAAATGGACCGTGGTGTTGAATATCCTAAATCTAATAAATCAGCTTATGGTGTTATTATAATGGGTGATGGTGCACCATATTACATCTCTACTATGCAATCAGCATTAGATGATAAATTTGGTGAAGGTAAATATCACGTAGAAGTGCAAGGTTGTTTCGGTATGTCAGATGGTGAAGATAAATTAATCGGACCTAAAGAATGGAAAACAGACCCACAATCAATGAAAGGTGCTCTTATCTCAACTGTTATTGGTGATGGTGACTGGGTAACTTCATTAAACTACGTTTTTGCTAATGGATTGAAAGTTAATCCTGATGTAACAACATATGACCCTGAAGCTGTAAACTTTTACCCATCTGAAGATGATGACTATATTAACTCTGCAAAAGAATTAATCAAATCTCAAAAGAATGGTTTCACTGTTGAATTGAAAGAAGTTAAAGACGGTAAATTGACTGGTAAGACAATCAATAAGAAAATTGATGGTTGTGCTACATGGACACCTGGTGATAAGGTTGTATTTGATGCATTGACTGGATTTACTGATGTTGTATCAACACATGAATTTAGAAATCAAATGGCAACTACTTTAATCGGTGTTAAAGAATGGGCGGCAAAACACCCTAAAATCGTAAGTAATATCCTTAAATCAGCATTGACCGCATCTAACCAAATGAAACAATATGATTCATGGAGAGTAAAAGCATCTGAATGTGTTGCAAAGACATTTGATATGGAAACACCTGAATACTGGTACACAATGTTCAAAGGTACGAAAGGTAATAAAAACGGACTTGTATACAACATGGGTGGGTCAAGAGTACTTAACTATGGTGATGCTATGCAATACTACGGTATCAGTGATGGTATCAATCGTTATGAGTCAGTATATAACCAAGTATCAACGTACTTAAGTGAATTGAATCCTTACGGATTTATGCAATCAGTTGATAGAATTGTACCTTACGATGAAGCTGTAAACTTACGTTACTTGAAAAACATTGATGATATTGATGTAGGTATGGTCGAAAAATCTGATTACTCAAAAAACAAAACACACGTTATGGCTAGTGGTAACTGGAATATTAACTTTGCAACTGGAAGTACTACAATTCAACAAGTATCAAATAAAGATTTAGAGAAAATCTATAACTTGTTAATGCAAGCGGAAGATTCTAAATTAAGAATTGTGGGTCACACTGATAACGTTGGTAACCCATCAAGCAACATGACCTTATCTAAAGGTAGAGCAAATGCGGTAGTTGAATACCTTGAAAATCGTGGAATTCCCAAATCACGTATCCAAGAGGTAGATGGTAAAGGTGATTCTAGACCAGTTGCTGATAACTCAACGGCGCAAGGTAAAGCCAAGAATAGACGAGTAGAAATCACATTACTACAGTAATCTGAAAATTAAACATTAAAATGGGGTAAATCTAAGGTTTACCCCATTTTTTAACCTTAAAAAAAACAAAATGAAAAATTTATTATTAGTATTATCATTATTGGTGTCATTAACATCATTCAATCAAATTAAATTAGGGACTACAACTGACTTTGATAATTCAGAATTAAAGGGTTCTGACTCAGCTAAAGTTTGTTATTACTTATCAGCTGGTATCTCAATTTCAAACACTGGTTCATCAACATTTGGTAAAACATCTTACCCATCAATTGAATTTGGTGGTATGTATGACAACTTTGGTTTAGGTTTAGTTGCTGGTAGAGGTAATTTAGATTTCCATGGTGATGCAATTCAAAACTACTGGTATGAAGTTAAAACATCATTTAATCAACCAATTGGACCAATTAGTGTCTATGGTATATTTGGTATTGGTAATTATATTTCAACAAAACAATTATTCATTGAATATGGTGTTGGGATGTCAGTAAGTATCAAAAAATACGGTATTTTTATTCAATCAAGCAACTGGGATGGTATTGATTATATCAGTACAGGACTTACTTACAATTTCTAATCAGTATGAATATTTTTAAACCTTTCGAGAATATAACCCAAAAAACTAAACTTTTTATAGGATTAGGTTGGTTGTTAACCATTATAACACTTTGGGTTTTATCTAGTCTTGGGACTACACATATGTTCCCAACACCAGGTCAAGTATTTAGTGGTGTATCTGAACTTTATAAAGAGGGATTAATTGTTCACATATTTAGTTCATTAGCACTATGTGGTAAAGCTGTATTAATTGCAATATCAATATCCTTGGTATTTGCGTATCTATCAACACTACCAGTAATATCACCGATATCTAATATTTTAAGTAAATTTAGATACCTACCTTTAACTGGAATTTCATTTTACATATCAATATTATTAACTGATGGTAGAGCAATTCAAGTTTGGGTGTTGGTAACATTTATGACAACTTATTTAACAACATCATTATTAGCAATGCTAAAAGATATCCCACAAGAGGATTTTGACCACGCTAGAGCACTTGGTTGCAATAGATGGGAGATTCTATGGGAAGTTGTAATTAAAGGTCGTGTGGACTACGTTATTGAAGTAGTTAGACAAAATCTAGCAATTGTGTGGATGATGTTAGTAACGGTTGAATCAATATTAGCGGCTGCTGGTGGTTTAGGATTTCTTATTAAAAATTCTGATAAGTTCATGAATCATGGTCGAATCATTGCATTGCAGTTAATCATCTTGTTAGTTGGTCTATTTATGGACTTCACATTAACATTCATCAGAAAACGTTTATTCAGATATTCAAAAATCTAATTATGAAATACGAAATTAAAGAAACAATTTTATGTCTTGACAACATTAGTGTTGCATATGATGGTAAAACAATTATTAAAGATATTAATATTACTGAACACGATGTTATTTCGGAAGGTTCTGTAGTTGGTCAGACAATCGCAGTAGTTGGTCGTTCTGGTAGAGGTAAATCAACATTATTCAAAGCTTTGACTGGTTTGATTAAACCAACAACTGGTAGAGTATTGATTACTGATATAAGTAGTGTCAATAAAGATGATGCTAAATTGGTTGGTGAAGGTGATGTTGGGTTTGTTGACCAAAAGTATACATTGTTCAGACACAAAACAATCACACAAATCTGTAATTATGCCTTAAGAAAGAAAGGTATTACTAAAGATGAGAAATCAACACTGATTGATAAGTATCTAACTGATTGGGGATTATTTGAACATAAGGATAAATACCCATGTGAATTATCTGGTGGTCAAAGACAAAGAACTGCGATTATTGAACAACTGTTATCATCAGGTCATTTTATGGTATTTGATGAACCGTTCAGTGGTTTAGATGTTGGTAATATTGAGAATGTTAAATCAGCATTCAAATTAATACAAGAAAGTCATGAGTTGAACACCATCATATTTTCAACACACGATATAAATTTGGCGGTTGAATTAGCTGATAGTATCTACATAATAGGACACAAAGATGGTGTTAAAGATTATAGCACAGTAGTTAAACACTATGATTTAAAGGAAATGGGATTAGCTTGGGAGAAATTTGGTCCACAACATTTAGATATAGTTAATGAAATAAAACAACTTTTAATAAATTCATAATATGACAATATTTATCATCCTTATATTTTTCTATATAATCATGAATGGTCCAGATAATAGAGGATAATTTTTTAGAGTGGAATTGTTGTGATTTATTACATCGTTGGTACCCACAGGTTCGAGTCCTGTTTCCACTTTAAAAAAAAATCATTTTTTATTTGTTTAAATGAAATATTATAGGTATATTTGTAAAAACAAAAAAAATATAAACATTTAAAATTTAGTAATGAGAAAATTAGCTTTAATACCATTTTTAATTTGGGCTTACGTTTTAATAGCTTGGATTGTAAACATCGTGAAATTATTAAATTGTGACTTTGAAGGTCCAGTTTGGAAAGAGGAAATAATTCACGCTATTGGTTTAGTACCAGGAGTATCTATGATAACTTGTTGGTATTAAAAAATAACTTAAATAAACCAAAACCGCTATATATTTATATGTAGCGGTTTTTATAATATTAAAAAATTAAAACAATTATGGACAGTGACCCCAGTAAACAGAAAAATATCGATAATAATGCTAATGCTAGGAATGTTCTTCAATCCGATGGGTTTCGATATACTATTTTACATGATATTTCAACTAACAGGTTCTTATGGAATTACCACATTTATTTTTTACCTATTATCAGCATTTTGCTTTGGTCTTTATTTTCACTTTTCTAAGGTAAACCCTATTAAACACCTAATTAAAAAAGTTAAGAAAAATTAATACCTGACTAATTGTCAGTTAAGATTTTTTAAAAATAGATATTTAATGACTAAATGTCACTAAATATTATTTGGCATTTTACTTGACAATATAAATTATAATAAATCAATAAATAAAAAATAGTTATGTTTGATAATTTTGACGAATCCTTTAATAATGGGAATAAGAAAAATGAGAAATTACAAAAATTCATTAAAACTTTAATGAATATGAGAGAATCATTAAAAAATGATGATGAAAGTGAATTAGGTGAACCTAAATCGGTATCTAGATATGAAGATGGTGGTTACACATTTGAAAGAACTGAATGGGAAAATGAACATGGTACTATAGTTAAAATTGAAATGGTGGGTTCACCACTTGAAACTTCTGGTGTCAAAAAAGAATTACCATTACAAAAACAACTTGAGTTAGCCGTTACTGAAGAAAGATATGAAGATGCAGCTAGAATTAGAGATGATATTAATAAAAAAACTTTTATTACTGATTTAACTGATAATCAAGATGTTAAACCAAATAATGAGTGGAATTTTTAAAAAATATTAAAATATTTTCATAAAGTAGTTGACAAATCAAAAAATAGTTACTATCTTTGTAAAACAAATAAGAAAACGTTCTTTAATTTATTATAAAACATTTATCCAAAAAAATGAGTTCTGCAACCAAACAGACAAACTACATGAGATATTAATTGGTAAGGAAAAATGGTACTTGTATCATTGGAACTACGGAATTAATAAAGATGGTAAGACTTCCATATAAAAAAAAGGTTAAACGTCAGACCACCCCAACAGGTGCAAGTAGGATGCAGTCGAATAACAGTAGACTCTCGCCAAAGCAAAGCCGAAGACGTAAAATGGGTTAATCCGCTGGGATGAAAAACACAAAAAATCATTTTGGGATAAAGATATTACGAGACAGGGTTACACTGCCATAACAACCTTGCGGTGAATAAACTATTTAATCGCCGCATATTTAAGGTGAATAAGGTAATTATTAAATCTGGACAGTCTCAAAAAATTAGCATAAGAATCAGTTCAGCAAATTCAAAAATTCGTTTATGAAAAAAAAGATGATTCTGGCTAACATTATTTACCATTAGCACAAAGTAAGTGCACTATTCCGTTTGGGAGTGGAGATGAGGGTTGAAGTCCCTTATGGTGAACATATTGCGGTTTGGTGTAATTGGTAGCACAAGGGGCTCATAACCCCATAGCCAGGTTCGAGTCCTGAATCCGCTTCTAAAAAATAATTACCATGGGTCCCTGAGCAATCAAACCTGTGGGTTAAAAAAAATAATTTAAAAAAAAGTTGCATATATTATAAACTTTTAGTATATTTGCATATATTTAATAGAAACAGTAAAAAATAATTAAAAAAAATAAAATGAGAACAACAGGTACGACATATCAACCGAAACAGTATACGCAAGGCGGGAAGCCTAGTGTGACGGGTGTGTCATATCAAGTTGGTAGTGAGGAAATCATTTAATCATTAAAACAACAAGATATTTAAAACCCGAATCGCTAATTGCAGTTCGGGTTTTTTTATGTCCATAATTTTATAAACGGGACAAAAAATAAAGTTTATATGTTCTTTGACATGTTGGGTAATTAAGTTATACATAAACTCTAGTAGGAATGTAATTTATAGGGATGTGGACTAATTGGCTAAGTCACTACGTTTGGGACGTAGGCATCATCAGAGTTCGAGTCTCTGTATCCCTACGAACAGTTATAGTTGTACGTAAACTGCTGTAGAGATAGGAACGTAATTTAACGAGTAGTATAGGAGCGGTTTATCTAGCGGCATTTGGAATGCCGAGCACGCTGGTTCGAATCCAGCCTATTCGACAACGAGATTTCGTCTATTGTTTAAGACCACACTCATGGGGGGTGTTGAATGGTAGGTTAAATTCCTCCAATCTCGACTGATATGGTTTCCATAAGCCATTAAAAAAATAAGTTATGGGAAGTTATTGTCCGATAGACAAACTGGCAAAGTCACTCCCCTTTGAAGGGAGAATCTGGGGGTTCGAAGCCCTCTCGGATAACAAAGGATGGTTACAGCAATATATACTATCAAACTTTTAATTTGGAACAGTGTACCATCCTGTATTTCGGAGTGTTGAGCAATTGGCTGGCTCGCTTGACTGTAAATCAAGTCCTAACGGCATGGGGGTTCGAATCCCTCCGCTCCGACTCGCTAGGGTAAATTTTAGATTTTTGACTTGTACTTGGCTTTTCAAGGGGGAAATAAAAATCATTTTGCACTCTAAGCATACTCGGTGATGCACTGGTCTTGTAAATCAGATAACTCAGTTCGATTCTGGGAGAGTGCTCAATAAGTAGGATATACGTGCAGCAATGTATGGATTACGCCTTATGGGTTAATTACCCGTTGATGATTGGATATAAATGAGAGGTTCCAGTTAAGTCCTACTGACGTTATTAAATGCGGGTGTAGCTCAATTGATTAGAGCACTAGCCTTCCAAGCTGGGGGTTGTGGGTTTGAGTCCCACCACCCGCTCCACGGGCTGTTATATTTTAAGCTCTTATGATAGAGGTAAAAAATAGAATGCGGGCGTAGCACAACGGTTAGTGCATCGGTTTACCAAATCGAGGATGCCAGTTCGATTCTGGCCGTCTGCTCACATGGGGTTGCTTGCGGTGAGGTGAACCGACCCGCCACGATAAGGCGGTGCTATAGCAGCTAAGGTCAAAAAGTGAATATGAGGCGTTGGTCGACAAACAAATCATTGAAGCGAAGTAGATAGGGTAACCTAGGTTCGATTCCCCCCAGCCCCACTAAAATAATAAATTATGAGTTCAACAATAAAAATACCATTATTGGGTATGGAAACAAATGTTTCAAAAGATACCTCAATTGAGGAAATAATTGAAGCTGTTACTGAAGCAACTATAGTATTTTGCATTGCTTCAACTAAATATGGTATGGGTATAGAAAATGAACTCATTGCTATTGAAAAAGATAATATAAAACAATAAAATTAAAAATTATGAAAAACTTAACAATCATTTCAAAAAAGAAGAAGAAACGTTAGGGCACTCGGCTGTAAAAGTTACGAGTGTCATAAGAAGAAATATGCGCTCGTAACTCAGTTGGTAGAGTAGTAAACTTTTAATTTACGAGTCACAGGTTCAAACCCTGTCGGGCGCACCAGATAGTTGTTTTTTGTACTTAACGACATATTTATTATAAAACAATAGATATGTCAAGAAAGGAAAAGAAGTACCACTTCATTTACAAAACAACTAACTTACTTAGTGGTAAGTATTATTTAGGAATGCATTCAACAGATAACTTGAATGACGGTTACATGGGTTCTGGAAAGAGACTTAGGTACTCGATTAACAAGTATGGTAAAGAAAACCATAAAGTCGAAATACTTGAGTTTGTTGATAGTAGACCCGAACTTAAAGCTAGAGAAGCCGAAATTGTTAATCTTAATGAGATTGCTAAAGAAGACTGTATGAACCTTAAAGTTGGTGGGTATGGTGGTTTCACGAATGAAATTCAACAAATGGGTTCAAAAGCAACCAATGAGTTGATGAAGACTCTTAGAGAAAATGACCCAGAATGGGTTAATAGAGTTAGTGAAAACATAAGCAATTCACTTAAAACGCAATACCAAAATGGTAAAAGAAAGGTAACTGGTGATTTAAGTTTTAAAGATAGAACCCATTCCAAAGAGAGTAAGTGTAAAATGAGTGAAAAAGCTAAACAAAGAACTGGCAAAGCTAACTCACAATTTGGAACTTGCTGGATTACTAATGCTAAGGAAGTAAAGAAAATTAAAAAGGAAGACCTTGATTTTTATCTTAAAAATGGATGGAAAATAGGTAGGAAATTTTAATTATGCGCCTGAAGCTCATGTGGACGGGCTTCCCGCTTTTAACGGGAAGGTAGAGGGTTCAAGGCCCTCCAGGCGCACTAAATTGAATGTGTATCCGTAGCTAGGCGAACGGTCCAGACTCTTAATCTGGTGAGTTAATTCTCCAACGTGGGTTCGATTCCCACCACATTCACTAACCCAACATTATTATGGAAAATTTAACAGTATTATTTTTGCACACCCAACATCGTGCACAGTCACATCAATTTATTGTTGGTGATGATGGTTTAGTGGATTACCATTCAAATAGAATTAGACCTATAGAATGTTTTGAATTATTCTTAGTTGATTACCCAATGTTTAATGTAATAAGGGCTGAAGTATGTCAAAGAATATCTACCCCAGATGGTCCAAAGGAATACAAGTGGGTAAACATTGAGAGATATAAAGGTGGTTAATTATCTTCCTTGACCTTTATTTAATTTTTTATAACGTTTAGAACTTTTAAGTTTAGAATACTTAGAAGTTGAATGAATACCTGGTCTCTTTTTAGTAACCTTTCTTAATGAAGATGATGCGTTACTAGATTTAGTTGCTTTTGCCATAACTATAATTTTACAAATAAATATATAAGACAAATATTAAATATGATATTTATAATAAAATATTAATCAACTGAAGGGTTGATTTTTTGTTTTTTTAATTGTATATTTGTAATTATGAAAAACATAATATTTTTAGATTACGATTCAGATAGGGATGGTAATGAAATAAGAATTGGTAAACCAAACCAAGAAGCACCAACAGATAAAGTAATTGAGGTGGAAATGTTAAATTTAGATGTTGATTTATTAACAGATGGTTTAATTAAATTAATTGGTGAAGCCCATAAATTAGGTTTTTGGGATAAATCGGTGATATTAGATAATGTCATTGGTAAATTATTAAAAGAAAAGTATGACAAATCAGGAGAAAGCAGTGATGTATGAGGCAATCGTTTCAGAAGGAGACAGATTGAACAGAGAAAAATCTAAATTAAAAGCTGAAAACGCTGGAATAAACATGTCAAAAGAGACTGAAATGTCAATTGCGGATATTGATAAAAGATTGTTTATTTTAGAAACTAGATTGAATGAACTAGTTAGATAATGGCAAAAAAACGAGTTAAAGTTCAAGCTGAGCTCATTCAACCTATTGAAGAGCAACCAAAACTTAGACCTGTTGTTAAACAAACAACTAAAAAAATTGAAGCTGAAATTAAACCTATTGAAAAGAAAATTGATGAAAGAAAATCAACAACTGACAATAGGTTTGAAAGGCACAAAGCTTTTGGTGATTTAGTAAAAAGGGGTGAGATAACTGAAAAAGTTAAACAAGGGTTACTTAAATGGATGTTTTACGGTATTGATAATGATAATGGGTATCAATACTATTTAAAAATTAAAAAATAGTTATATGGGATTACAATCACAAATCAGTGCAGATTTAGTTACTGCAATGAAAGCGAAAGACACAATTACATTAAAAGTCTTAAGAGTATTAAAAGGTGAAATCCAAAGGGGTGAGCAATCTTCAAATGGTAAGATTGAATTATCAGATGCGGATATTGTTAAATTAGTTAAAAAATCAATTGATGGTATTATTGAAACAGGTGGTGACCAATTAGAAGTTGCTGTACTTGAAAAGTATATGCCAAGTCAAATGACTTTGGATGATATGTACTTTCAATTTTCATTACTTAGAAGTTTACAAGGGTATAACTCACCAAAAGATATGGGTAAAATTATGGCATATTTTAATCAAAATTTTGCTGGTCAATATGATGGTAAAGTATTATCTCAAATGGTTAAAGACTTACTAACAAATACTGATTCTATTGTGTAATGGATAGTAACGAAAGATTAATTGAAGATATTAAAAATCTTATAAAGTTCTATGAGGGGATACCACAAAGTACCCCTCAATTAGAATTATATGTTAAAAAACTTCATCAACAACTTGATGAGCTAACAAACGAAGAAAATAATCAATAATGAGTAAATCTGTTTTAGTTGCAGTTGCAAACGAGGGTCAACAAAATATGCCACTAGCTGTTGTGGAAAAATGGGACCCAGAAAAATTATCATTCTTTGGTGAAACTGTTTTCTTTAAAGTGAGTGATAGTTACTTTTCTATGAAAAAATTAGATTTTTGTAATATTTTTCAAGAAAAGTGTGCTTTTATAAAATATAAATAATATATTTGCAGTATGGCATTAATAAAATTTGAATTAAAAGAAGACCACATTAAGCTTATAAAGCATTTAAAATGGTCAATGACTACAGATAATCAGATATTATCTAGGGGTAATGATAATGAAGAACATGGTGATTCACCATTCGGTGGTGATGATTTATTTGAAGATATGAATACTATATTAAATGGTAAACCAGAGAACTTCGACCCATTAAATGATGAAAATATTATACTAACGGAATCTCAAATAGTTGATATGCAAATATTATTTGATGAATTACCAACAGCATTAGATATTATATTATACACAACTAAATTTGAACCTGGTCACTATAAATCTAAATGGTATGATAGAAACTGGATTAAATTTGAACCAAAAGTGAAATTAGTATGAGTGAATTTAAAGATGCTTACATTATTGTTAAAGTTTTAACAAAAAAAGGTGGAAAACCGCAACACATATTCTTAGTGAATAGTCATAATGAGATATTAGAATTTGATACTGAGTTGGAGGCACAAAGTGTTGCTGATTTATTTGAGAATAATTCTGAGAATGGTTGGGTATATTACGTAAAAAAAGTTTAAATATGAATCGAACACATTTTAATTTAAAAAGGGTACCATTTAATAAAATTTGGTTTACATCTGACACGCACTTCAACCATTCCAATATCATCAAATATTGTAAAAGACCATTTGAAGATGTTGAAGAGATGAATCAAATTTTGATTGATAACTGGAATATGGTGGTAGCTGAAGATGATTTGATTATTTGCTGCGGTGATTTCTCACTTGGTAATTCAAATAATGCTATTCAAATATTAAATAGGTTAAATGGTTATAAAATATTAATTAAGGGTAATCATGAGAAATCTGTATTAGGTAGTAAGGGAGCTAAAGAATATTTTGATGGTGGTATTTATGATTTATTAGAAATTACGATAATAGATGAGGAAGTATCAGACGGTTTTCAAGATATTATATTATGTCATTACCCAATGATTGTTTGGGATAAGTCACATAGAGGTTCATGGCAACTATTTGGACATGTTCATGGTATGTTAGATGGTGACAAAAGATTATCACCAAATCAAATGGATGTTGGTGTTGATTCAAATGGTTTTAGACCAATATCATACCAAGAAGTGAAAGAAATTATTACTATACAAAATTTAGATAGAATTAAAAATGCGAAATAAAAATAAAGACCCATATGTCGCTGAAATATCATCGATTCAAAGATTAGTTAAAGAATGGGTTAACCATAAATCATTAATCATAGCATATGATTATGATAATACAGTATTTGATTACCATAATCTTGGATATGAGTTTGATTTTGTTATTGATTTATTGAGAGAATCTAAAAAATATGGTGCTAAATTTATAGTATATAGTTGCTCACCAGTCAGTAGATATGTTGAAATGGGTGAATATTTAAATTCAAAAAATATACCATTTGATACAATAAATGAAAATATAATTGAATTACATGGTGGCAGTGGTAAATTATTTTATAATATATTCTTAGATGATAGAGCTGGACTCAAATCAGCGTGTTCAATATTAAGTGCAACACTAAGTGTTATTAAAAGAAATCCACAAACAGAAGAAGAAGCTTGTGAAATGTTAAAAGACATATATGGTTCGAGAATTACTTGTTAATAACAAAACTGATATTTTTGAAATCATAGATGGTTGTAAAAATAAAGATAAATCTTACCAATCGGCATTATATATAAAATACTATTATACTGTTTTAAATGTTTGTAAAAAATACATTAAGAATTTACATGAAGCTGAAGACTTAACGCAAGATATATTCTTAAAGGTGATGGATAAGGTAGACACATTTAAAGGTAAATCACCAGCACAATTTTCCGCATGGGTTAAGATGGTTAGTAAAAATAGTGTTATAGATTCTATACGAAAAAGGCGAGATACCACTGATATTTCTGAAGATAAATTGAATAACCTCAATTCATATTTTATAAATACAGATGTAATTGATAATTTTGGTGAAGTTATGTCTAATGATATAAATGTTGCGATATCAAATCTAAGTCCAAAATACAAAAAAGTATTCCAATTATACTATATTGAAAATTATAGTCACAATGAAATTGCTGATGAGCTCGGTATTAATGTTAGTACATCAAAAACTAACTTACTTAAAGCTAAATTAAAGCTTTCTAAACTACTTCAGCATTATAACAATAGTTTTAATTAAAAATTATGAAATTTAAAAATTTAACTGAAAGTCAAAAAGACCGTATACGTGAAGTTTACAATGACAAAGACTCCAAATCATGGGAAAAACGAGCAGCAATGCTTGGTGATGAATTCGGTGTTAGTGAACGAACAATACGTAAATGGTGTTCTGAAAGATTATCATTAAAAGAAAAGGTTGATATTGAACCAGAACAGTATGTAAAAGCCAAAGCTAGAGTACATGATGAAAACAAAAAAAGATTTATAATTACATCTGCACAATCAGCAACACCTGTTAATAAACATTTTATAAAAAATATTGAGGCGTATGCTGAACATATAAATGCTGAAATATTGGTAATACCTTTTAGATATAAGAACCCAACGAGTGTGTTTAATAGTGAGCAGCAAGAAGGTGAATGGTGGGATGATAGTATTGTAAAATACTTAACATTAAATAGACACAATTTAAACAATGGTATTTCAGTGTTATCAGATGTTCCTATTCAACCAACAGCTTCAAATCCATTATTAGGTTTAGAGGGTATGACTGGTCAACATTCATGTGTTGTTGGGCACCCTAGAATGGAATTGAAAACGATTCCAGTCATGGAAGGTTGTATACCTAAAATAATGTTTACCACTGGAGCATGTACCAAAAAAAATTACACACATTCTAAGTCTGGTAAAAAAGGTGAGTTTCACCATTCAATTGGTTTTGTAATTGTTGAGATTAAAGATGAAGATGTTTTTTTCTTTAGACAAGTTAGTGCTAACGAAAAAACTGGTGAATTTATTGATTTATTTTTCAATGTAAATAATGGTCAAATAAAACAAGAAGACACTGTTGAAGCTTGTGCTATGGGTGATATTCACGTTGCACATGTAGATAAAGAGGTTATTGATGTAACACTTAATAATTTATTTGTGAAATTAAAACCAAAAAAACTATTTATCCATGATATTATGGATTCGGAATCAATTAGTCACCATAATCTTAAAAATCCATTTAAACAACATGAGATGGAGATTAATGGTAGAAACTCTTTGTTTAATGAGGTATATGAAATGTTAAATTGGTTGGAGAAGATAGAAAAGTATAACGTTTATATTGTTAAAAGTAATCATGATACACACATTGACCAATTTTTAATCAATACTGATTGGCGTAAAATGCCAACATTTAAGAATGCATTACCATATATGGAATATGCAACAGCAACACTAAAAGGTGAAGCTAAAAATGGTATTGTACCTTACTTAATTAATAAAAGTTTCCCACATTTTAAATGTCTTACTGATGATTGTAACGTTACCGTAAAAGGGTTTTTAATGAGTGTTCATGGTCATATGGGGGCTTCTGGTTCAAGAGGTAGTTTAACACAATATAGTCGTTTATCTACTAAATCAATTACGGGTCACTCACATACTATTGGTAGAATAGGTGGTGCAATAAGTGTTGGTACATCTACACATTTAAGAGTTGGTTATAATAAATCATTTAGTAGTTGGATTCAAGCACATGGGATTGTTAATAGACTTGGTAAATTTCAACATATTATATTTTTTAAAACAAAAGATGGTTTAGAATATACAACACTTGATAAGTAATTGAAAAAGTTTAGTAATTTTGTTATGTAATGCGAAATAAATACAATAAACTCAAATCAAAAATTCAAGAACTTTTGGATAAAGGTGAATTAACTAGCGATGAAATTATTAATGTCTTCATGAAATATGAGGACATTAATATTAAATCTATTGAGAAGTTAAATAAAGAAAGAGTAGTTGAACGAAATAGAATAAAAGGTGCTTTAAGACAAACCATAAATGCTCACGGACCTATTGATATGAAACTAATAGGTAGTGCTACAAAAAGAATTTCTGGTGCACTAATAACAACCATTGAATCAAAAACAAAAATCAAACCAAATTTCAATAGTTTTATTTGGGGGTTAATAGTTGGTTCATTAATAGTATTATTATTGGTAGCTCACAAAAATTAATATTTCTTTGAAAATTAAATATTTATTTGTATATTTGTAAAATGAAAGATAAAATTAGAATGATATTAAGGGAAGGTGTTATTGATGAAACAATCAAACGAATAGCTATATTTGATTTTGATGGTACGTTAATTGATACTGATACACCAGAAAGTGGTAAACCTTTGTGGCAAAAAGAATTTGGGTTTGAATGGCCATTTAAAGGTTGGTGGGGTAGACCTGAAAGTTTGGATAGTAGAATCTATTTTGAGAATAATCCTAAATTAGGTAGTGATATTAATAAAGAACTTGGATTGAGTAAAAATATCTTTGATAATAACCCAATACCAAAAACATTATCAGCCTATAAAGAACAATCTAGCAGACCAGATACTATGGTATTATTATTAACTGGTAGACATGCTGGTGTTGGTAAATTGGTTACTGATATATTAAACAGTAAAGGATTAAAGTTTAATGATTATATCTATAAAACTGGTAATTTAGATACTGCTGATTTTAAAATAGAAGTATTGGATAAATTAGTTAATAACAATCCAATCCTAGAAGAAATTGAAATATGGGAAGATAGAGATGACCATTTACCAGTATTTCAGGATTGGGCCAGTAAACAAAAATTAAAAGTAATTGTTCATCATATAACGGATGCAACAAAGTAAAAAAAAAGGGAGCCAATAGGTTCCCTTTTTAATTTTCGTTTATATTTATCATTAAACGAAAATTGTTATGAGTTTAAAAAAACTGCAAGAAAAAATAGGTGCAACTCCAGATGGTTCATTCGGACCAAACACCTTAAAAAAAGCAATGGAGTACTATAAAATGACACCAGAACGAGCGGCACATTTCTTTGCTCAAACAGCACATGAGACTGGTGAATTCAAATTGTTTAGTGAAAATTTAAATTATTCAGCTAAAGGGTTACAAACCACATTTGGTAAATATTTTCCTGGTAATTTAGAAGAATCTTATGCTAAACAACCAGAAAAAATAGCATCTAGGGTTTATGGTGATAGAATGGGTAATGGTAATGAAGCATCGAAAGAAGGTTGGATATTCCGTGGTAGAGGTGCATTACAATTGACTGGTAAATCAAATTACAAATCATTTTCAGATTATTTAAAAAAACCTGAAATTATGACTAATCCAGATTTAGTTGCTGAAGAATATGCATTTGAATCAGCAATTTATTTCTTTGATAAAAATAAATTATGGGATATCTGTGACAAAGGTATTAATGATACTTCAATATTATCACTCACGAAAAGAATTAATGGTGGTACTAATGGTTTAGAACATAGAAATTCACTAACAAAAAAATATTACGAATGGTTAAAAAAATAAAATATATAAAATGGTATTAAAATTAGGTAGTAAAGGAAAAGAAGTAGCTCAAATTCAAGAGTTCTTAGGGTTAAAAAATGATGGTGATTTTGGAGCTAAAACTGATGCGGCTGTTAAAAAATGGCAAATAGCAAATGGGTTAACAGGTGATGGTGTTGTTGGACCCAAAACGTGGGGTATTATGGGGTTAGCAACAACTGATTTATCTGAAATGATATACACTGGTGGTGATATTATTATTAATAAAAGTTATATGGATAAGGATGAATATTTAGCTGGGCCAGTTTCAAAGGAGTTTTTATTTTTACACCATACAGCTGGAAACCACAACCCATACAGTACAATAAAAAATTGGAATAATGATACTAGGGGTAAAATTGGGACTGAGTTTTGTCTAGGTGGACCTTCTGTTAAAGGTGGTGATACTAAATATGATGGTACGATTGTACAAGCATTCCCTGAAGGTGCGTATGCTTATCATTTAGGTGCAAATGGTTCTGAATACATGCATAAACATTCAGTAGGTATTGAAGTTTGTAACTTCGCTTACATTGTTAATGGTATGACATATGCCAATGTTAAAGCGGCTCCTGAACAAATTGTAACATTAGAAAAAGCATTTAGAGGACACAAAACTTGGCATAGATATTCTGATACGCAGATTATGGAGTTGAAGAAATTAATATTATATATCGCAGATAGAGACAACATTCAAATACATGACGGGTTAATATCAGAAATTAAGAAAAAGGGTGCAGATGGTTTTGAATTTAATTCCGATGCATTCTACGGTAAAGTTAAAGGGATGTGGACACATACGAATACTAGAAAGGATAAATCTGATATGTTCCCACAGCAAGAATTGATAGATATGTTATTATCACTTTAAGTAAAATGAAAAAACCATCTAGTGTGGTTTTTTTCATTTTTAGTTAGTATATTTGTAAAAAAATAAAAATTAATGTTTAAAAAAGGAGATATTGTAACTGGTGAAATTGGTCTTACGGGGTTCGGTTCAGGGTATGTTACAAACCAAGATATAAAAAAGGGTATACATATCAATAAAGGTAGTGTAAACAAAGCATTGCATTTAGATATAGTTAAAGTTGAATTGACCAAAACGGATAATGGTCAATTTGAAGGTAAGGTAATTGAGATTATAGAGCGATTTAAGACTGAGTTCGTTGGTACTATGCAAATATCATTAAAGCATGCTTTTCTAATACCAGATAATAAACGAATGAATATTGATATATTCATCCCATTAAATAAAACAATGGGTGCATCTAATGGTGAAAAGGTTGTTGTGAAAATGACGACTTGGGGTGATAATCAGAAAAACCCTAATGGTGAAGTAATCAGAGTATTAGGTCAATCAGGTAATAATGATGTTGAAATTCATAGTATATTAGAAGAATATAATCTACCATATGAATTTAAACAAAATGTGATTAATGAATCTGAATTAATATCAGATGTTATTTCAGAAAAAGAAATAGCTAAAAGATTAGATATGCGTGACATATTAACTTTTACTATTGATGGTGAAACAGCTAAAGATTTAGATGATGCCTTATCAGTACAATGGGTTGATGGTAATATTGAAGTTGCTGTTCATATTGCGGATGTATCCTATTATGTAAAACCAAATACAGCTATAGATGATGAAGCATATAAACGTGGTACATCGGTTTATTTAGTTGATAGGGTTGTACCAATGTTACCAGAAAAATTAAGTAACAATCTTTGTTCACTTAACCCACATACTGATAAATTAGTTTATTCATTTATATTCACACTTGACCAAAATGCTAAAGTAATTAAAGAAAAGTTTTGTCGTGGTATAATCAATTCAAATTATCGATTAACATATACTGAAGTTCAAAAAGTAATTGAAGGTGGTGATATCTATAATAAAGACTTAAAAAGAGCTATATTAGATTTGAATCGATACGCAAGTAAGATAAGAAAAATTAGAAGTGATAAAAATTCATTAAAATTTAGAGGTTCTGAAGTCAAGTTTGATTTAGATTTAAATGGAAATCCACTTGGTGTTTATTTTACTGAGCAAAAAGAATCGAATTGGTTGATTGAGGAGTTTATGGTTTTAACAAACAGACAAGTTTGTGAATACGTAACAAAAAAAGGTGTTGTAACATTGCATAGAACACATGATGAACCAGACCCAACTAGATTAGAATCACTAAAAACATTTATAGAATTGATTGGTTATAAATTAGACTTATCTGATGATAATAAGATTAAGGATAAACTAAATGGGTTACTTAAGGAAGTTAAAGATACACCAGAAGAAAATATAATTAATAATTTAGTAGTTAGATGTATGACCAAAGCTAATTATCAAACTAAAAATATAGGGCATTATGGTTTAGGTGTTAAGTTTTATATGCATACAACTAGTCCAATCAGAAGATATCCTGATTTAATATTCCATAGAATAATTAGTGGTGTATTGGGTAACGATGGTTACGTTGGGTAATTACCTGTGAATGTTTGAGACTCATCACCTCTTCTAACTATTAATCCTGGATATTTTCTAAACATTTGGCTGCTGGTGCTTTTAATTGCTTCAGCAGCTTGTTTAAATTTACCACGTTTTACTAATTGGATAAATTCACTTTTTCTAAATGTGGTAACACCCATATTATAAATCATTGAAACCATAGCATCATACATAGGTTGAGTTATTTTAGGATTAATACCATCAGCTTTCCATTCATTCAATAACCTATCTAAACCTTCAGCAGCTATTTTAACATCATCTTTTAATAATTGTTCAGCTTGTTCTGGTGTTATGGTTACCTTTTCACCTCTTTTTTTCATTTTTTCATACTCATCGTATGATACTAAGAAATCATAACTACTACTATTATCACCTCTAGAAATATCCTTAAATACAGCGTGACCGTATCCAATTGTATATGCACCATCACCAATATTATAAGCGGTAAGCACTGGTTTACCACCAATACCTTCATGCGTTTTTAATAGCTCAATTATTTTATTTGAAAACTTTTCTTTTACTACAGGTTTTTCAGCTTTTTGTGGTACTTCTTTTTTAGTTATAGCATTATCTAATAGGTCACCAACCATCGTTACTACATTGTTTTTAGGTAAAGCATCTACTTTGCTATCAACATCAACCAATTGGTTATAACCCATTGTCAATGCCATTGATGCTATCGCTACCTTAACAACACGAGATTTTAATTTATCTGGTAATTCAGCAACTTTAGCAACTAATGTCTTAATGAAATCTATACCTTGTTCAGCTGTTCTAACATATGATGCTGATTTTTTAATATCAGTTTCAATATTATTTACTCTATCATAGAATTTATTATTAACAAAATCCCATTCATAAGGTGCTGAATCATCATCAGCTTCTAATAATAAAGAATTAACATTTGGGTATGATTCGACAAGCAATTTAGATTCATTAATTGCTTTATTTAAGTAGTACATACTACTCAACCTATTTATATTATCAAATGTCATAATTCTCATCATTTATAAATATCTTTTTTTATATTAAAAATATTGATAATTTGATTTTAAATTAGTATATTTGCAAAATGAAGTATAAATCTGATGAATTAGAAAAAATGGCGGCACATCTTTCTCAAAGAGAAAAGGTAGCACAAAAAGCTAGTAGAGATAGCATTAAGTATAAGCAATGTCAATACTTGATGGATAAATTAGGTAAAATATATACTGGTGTAATAACTTCAGTTCAAGACTATGGTATATTCGTTGAAATACCAGAAAATGGTTGTGAGGGGTTAGTTAAATCATCAGATATAGGTTATAGAACTTGGACACCTGATGTTAAAAACCATTGTTTTATTGAAGAAATAACTGGTAGAAAAATGAGATTAGGTGATGAAATAAAAATTATTATTAAGTCAGTAGATTTAGAAAAAAAAGAAATTAACATGAGTGTGCTAGATATTTATTAATATGAGCAAACCTATTACCAAAGAATTTGATTTTGGCGAATACATCGTACATATCACGTATTATGGTGATGGTAAGATAGATGTCAGTGTATTAGATGAATTTGGTGAGGAAATTGAAGGTCTTTATATATCAAATAATGATGGTGATGATGATAACGTGGTTGATTTTAATTTAAATTAGTGGCTATAAATCTTGAATTTGAAAGTTATAGGGAAATTATTGATTTCATTCAAAATGAAAAAGATTTATTATTTACTGAAACTCTAAATGAAATTAAAAACTCAATAAAAAATAATGAAAAAATAGCCAATGTTGCCAACCTAATGGTTAATGATGATGTCATTACTATAAATGTTGAAAAATCAGATTGGTCATCACACTTAAACTTTTCAATTGCTTATTTTGAACGCATTGAAGATTACGAAACTTGTATAGAAATTAATAACATACTTAAAGGTTTATGACCGAATCCGAATTTGTTTTATGGTATGTTAATAAACATTACCTATTTACTGGCTCAAAATTTAAATACAAATATATACTAGATGAAAAAAGTATTTCATTTGCCATATTATATAGAAATATTAATGATTCAATAGCAATAGATAAAGTCGATGGTGAATTACTATATGATTTTATGTTGAATTGGTATACAGTTAATGGTAAAAATGCAAAAATCGATGTATTAGATTTTTTAAAATACAAATATAAAGTTACATTAGGTCCCACAAATTGGGTTATTGCAAAAATGTCTGGCAAAATTGTTAACACTAATAATATTATATCTGAATTAAATAAACATTATGATATAGAATTTTTAGTAACCACTATAGACGATTGGTTTGAAAATGAGATGATTAGGATTACTGAAACATCCACATTACATTTTAAATAAAAAAAACATTAAAAATATTTGGATAATGTCTTTATTATCCTTACCTTTGTTAAAATTAATTATGGAAGTTATAATACGAAATAAGAAAGCCTCATTTGAATATGAGTTTATTGATAAACTAACCGCTGGTATCAAGCTAATTGGTAGCGAAGTAAAATCAATACGTAATCATAAGGTATCAATCTCTGAGGGGTATTGTTACATCAAAAATGACGAACTGTTTATTAAGGGTATGAATATATCTGAATATAAACAAAGTGGCATTCATACGAATCATGAACCAACCAGGTTAAGGAAATTATTGTTGAACAAAAAAGAAATAATAAAATTAAATGAAAATGTAGAGCAAAAAGGGTTGACAATAGTACCAATTAGTGTTATTATTACCGACAAAGGTTTAATAAAAATTGAAATATCACTATGCAGAGGTAAAAAACTTCACGATAAACGAGATTCGATTAAAAAACGTGATTTAGAAAGAGAACTTAACGTAAAAATTTAAAATAAATATATGAGACAATTAAAAATTAGCCAAAAAATTACAGACAGAACATCATCAAAAGCATTTGCTCAATACTTAATGGATGTTAGAGCAATCAAATCATTTGAAACCGCAGATGAAGAATATGAATGTGCGATTAAAGCTTTCAATGGGGATACTGATGCTTTAAATGAATTGATTGAGAGAAATTTAAAGTTTGTAATTAGTGTAGCTAAACAATATGTTAATGGTAAGTCACCACTTGAAGAATTGGTTACTGAGGGTAACTATGGTTTAATTGAAGCCGCTCAAAGATTCGACCCAAGTCGTGGATTCAAATTCATATCTTATGCTGTTTGGTATATAAGAAAAAGTGTGACAGATTATATGAACAAGTATTCTAGAACTGTTAGAATTCCAATAAATAGAATTACTGAATTAAACAAACTTAAAAGAGAGATGTCTGGTCTTGAACAAATCAATCAAAGACCAACAGCTGCTCAAGATTTAGTTGGTCTTGAGGGTTCTGATTTGAATTTTGATAACATTAATATGTTATTAAGTTTAGATAGTATGACAATCACATCATTAGACACACCATTCACTAGTGATTCAGATAGTGGTTCAATGATTGATGTACTTGAAAATGATAATTCATTAAGTGCTGACCATTTAGTTAATAATAATGACTTACAATCAGTATTAGATTCAATCATGACAACACTGGATTGTAGACAAAAAGAAATCATAACTTTAACCTACGGGTTAAATGGCCATGAACCATTAAGTTTAGTTGAAATTGGGTATAAAGTTGATATGAGTCGAGAAGGTGTTAGGCAAGTTAGAAAGAAAGCCTTAAAAATCATGAAAATAAACATGAATCGAAGAGGTATTAAAATGGAATTGTTTCAAAATTAATCAAAACCCCGAAAGGGGTTTTTTTATTTGTATTTTTAATAACTTATAGATATTTATTAATAAAAATAATACACTAATTATGAAAAACATAATCAAACTTAACAAACAAGACTTGGGTAATTTGGAACAAAAAATCATTAAAGAAGATATCCAAAATAATAAATTATATAACGATTTAAAGTCAGTTATTAGAGATTCAATTTCAAGTAAAGAAGAAATAATAGATGTATTAAAATACATTCTTGATGAAAAAGAGGGTCATGGTTGGGTAACAAAAGAAAAGGCCCTTAAAAATCTGGGTGAGTCTGATATTAAAAAAATGTTAAGAGAATCATTGAATGGTTTATTCGAAGATAATAAAGAAGAACCTAAAATCAAACGTGATGGTGCCAACGATGATAAAGAGGGTGATGGTGAAACTAAAGTTGAATATGATGATATCATAAACTTCTTTAAAAAACATGATTCAATCAAACAAGTTGGTATATTCAGGGAAGCTGGATTTAGCGAAAAAGAAATCTATACTAGATTACCATACAAAAAATTAAATCAAGAACAGAATGAAGAAGGTGGTACTTATCGATTCACAAAAGATGAAGTAGATAGAGTTAGAACAGTATTATCTAAATATCCTGGCGGGGGTAAAGTAGGTTAAAAATTAATAAATCCACGAAAGTGGATTTTTTTTTGTCATAATATTTGGAAATGTTATTTATTTATCTTATCTTTGTTTTATAAAAATAAGAGATATGGAAAATGATGGAATCAAATTTTACCAAGTATTCGGCTTCGGTGGTACTATAGGGGTAAACAAATTAACGTTTAGTGATTTAATAATGGTAAATGGTGGTACCTTCATTGTTATGATATTATTATTGGGTGTGCTAGCATCTATATTCCCAACAATAATGCTATTTGTATATGCATTTTTACTTTTATTTGGCAACTGGGAACAAATGCAATTGGACCGAGTTAGAGTCAACATATTCGCAATTTTTGGTTATGTATATTTTATGATTGATTACCACTTCGGATTTGTTGGTTGGTTATTCTTTTATAAAATGTTTGGTGCTGAGTTTGTTGACAAATTATGTTATATTAATACAGCGTTAGTTATATTAAATATACTCCTAATGTTTTTTGGTAATAGATTGTTCAATGAAATACAACATGGTATTATTAGATTAGCTGCATTTGCTTTTATTTTATTTTTATCAAATAAAATATTAATTCCAATAGGTAAATCATTAAGTCCAGTGATAGCAACACAATATATTACAAAGCCTGGTGATGGTGTGATGGATGACGTGGAAAGTGTTGAGGACCAGAATCAAGAAGAAATGATGGATTTAGATGATGAGATTGAAAAACATGAACATGGTAGAGGTAATTACAATTACAGACAGCCTAATGATGATGAATATATTGGTCGAGATTAAAAATGTTCTAATTAAATTTGGTTAATTAATAAATAATACCTATATTTGTATAAACAATAAAACAATTAGTTATGTATACGTTTGTAAATTTAGAATTGAGAAAAGAAGCTAGCAAATTGGTAGCGAAAGGTTGGGAACCAACTAAAGGTAGAATCAGTGGTAACTCTATTGAGTTTGATGAAGACTGTTCATCATATCTTTACTACGGTAATGTACAAGGTAGAGATGCTGATTTAGCTGAATTAAAGAAAATGTTTCAATAAAATTTGGTTAACTAATAAATTATTAGTATATTTGTAATATGAAATATTTAACCGAAGTTGAAAGAAAACAAAGAGTACTAGATGAATTCAATGGTTTTACATTTGAATACACTACGGACCTATCTAACGAGGTTTTAATATACCCACCAACCGAATACACCAATGAGATGCTTTGCGTTGCCATATCTCAACTAATTGGTATGTTTATGTTAACAACGCATGATAAGTTAAACGGATTCTCAGGATTCGATAATATTAAATTTAAAATTAAGTAAAAATGTCAAGAAACAGTTTTTTAGTTTTCGATTCAGTAATGGGTTTTGAACACAAAGATGAACCAACTCAAATTATTGAAGCTGATGGTTCTATTAGATACTATAAAGGTGGAATTCGTTCTACTTATAAATGTGGTGAACTAACACATATAACACCAAAAGAGTGTAACCCAAAATGGTTTACAAATTTCAATCAAGCATTACTTGATAAAATAAAAGATTACCATAGAAATAATAATTAAATGCGAATATTTAGAACCTTAAAAACGGGAATCAGTAATCTATGGGCTTGGTTACCTATAATTTGGAAAGATAGGGATTGGGACTCTTGGTTTATATATCAGATTATTGAATTTAAATTAAGGAGACAATCTAATTATATCGGTAGGAAGGATAGACATACTAGGTCACAAGAAGATGCTAAAGATATGTTAATTTGTGCTGAATTAATTAATAAAGTTAAAGACTCTTATTACGATTCAGAATATACTGATTATCATGAAAGTGAAATGGTATTTACAGATATTGAAGATAAACCAGGTTATAGTGAAATAAATATTAATACTATCAGTGAAGATTTTGATTCGTATTTTACAAAGTTTCCAACATGGCATAAACGAGCAATTATCTTTATTAAAGAAAATCAAAAAAGATTTACTACTGACCATAATGATAAAAAATTAGTTGCTATGATTATGGGTGACTTAAGACAAGAAAAAGCTAAGGATTTAGTATTTAGAATCATGGCAAAAAAAATTAATAGGTGGTGGGATTAAAAAATTACAATTATGAAAAGAATAAATAGACATAAATGTGATGAAGTAATCAGATTCTTCGATTTGGATTTTGATATAGTAGAAGAAATAACAAAAATGGAAGATGATAAAAAGTATCTAATATTTTATAAGAAAACTCCATTTGCTGGAACTGTATCACCGATGTATGGTAAAGATTGGAAGTTGTGTATTCCAGAAATTCAAAATCCAAAAATTAAACTAATTTAAAAACAAAAATAATATTACTTATAACGGTTGGGTATATGTGTTGTACGCCTAACCACAAATTTTAAATTAAGTACGACACTTCATTGGCGTATAACATATACACCTTGTTATGTACCTTTAAATTTACAAAGATGGAAAAATATTTTATTTTAAATGATGATGGTAAATATTATGTTGCCGAAGGACAAGCAACACATAATATTGAAAAGGCGTTAAGAATTGAAACATTGGAAAAATTAATAACAACTATTCCGATAATGAAAGATTGGAATTGGGATTATGTTGTTTATGAAGTATTGAATGGTAAAACTAAAAAAGTTGATGACAAAGTTTGGATGAGTATGTACCGTAAATGGAAAGAAGAAAATCCAAAAGACTATGAAAAACTTTATAGTGCATCTGGTTTTTCAAACTTCATTAGAACTACTACGCCTTAATGGTACATAACGTTAGGTAGGTTGGTGAAGTTTACGGATTAAATAAAAAGATTATGACAAAAGAAGAATTTATTAAAAAAGCAGAATCAGAAAAAGCAAACTTTGAATTGCACAAAAGATTGATTGAATATCATTTATGCGATAGAGGGGATAAGAATTATAGTAATGACCTAAAAGAGTTTGCCGAAAAGCAAGTTGTAGATGGAAATCTGCTTTTGAGTTTGATGGAATATGCTGAAGCGTATCACGAAGAACTAAGTAAATTGCGACAACCTACTGTTATCGGTAGTTCTGTTGACAAGAAAGATAAGGAAGGTGGGATAAGTAAGTCTATATTTGATTTTGTTACTGACCTTTGAATTACTGCTAACGTTTTGCAGATTGGCGAAGAAGCCGAAACGAGAACTTAATTAGAAACGATAAATTTTATACTTATGAAAAACATTCTTATGAAAATGAAACGGCTTTTTTGCCAATGTGCTGTTATAAGCCGTTTTGATTCGGAGGTATTTGTGCCACCTTTCAGATTAGGTAGAAAGCAGAAACGAGCCATATTAGATGCAAGAGGCAGAGAGGTAATTATAATGCCACACAATAGCGAGAAACAAGCACAAATGTATTGTGACTACTTAAATGGCTTATAACGTTTGCAGGTTTATTTGTGCGGGATTTTACAGATAAAATTAATTTAAAAACGAAAAATATGAAATTACTAAAATGGTTATTTGGGAGCAGGAACCCCGCATTGAATAAACCTGATGTTAGCAGCAGTGGCAAGTTGATAAAGTCATTTGTAGCTGTTGGAGATGTGATAGAAGTATTACATTATGGACAAAAACAAATTTATAAGGTAGAACAATTTGAAGTTATAATGAATAGCTTATATGCACCAACTGAATTTGTAATACACGTTAAATTCAGCTACAATGACGGTATAAGTAGTATTGAATGCACGTCAGATAATTTCAAATACGTGAGGCATATTAGCCATTGCTGCTAACGGTTGCAAGTAAACCATCGTTTTAATGTGGTTTACTTGCTGTTATGCTTAGGTGCGAGATAGAAAAATAAACTTTATAAATTAACAGAAATGTCAGATTTTAAAATAGGTTGCTCACCTTTAACGAGTAGAATTTACGTAGGTAAAGTTAAAAAAGGAATGTGGATTGGAGAAAAGCATGATGTAACTGAAGATGCTGTTGCTAGTGTTGCTGAAAACTTATTAAAGACAGACGAGCGGTTTCAGTTTTCTTTAGGTGGGAAACGCTACGAGTTAAAGGTTATAGAAATTGAAAGCACTTGAGCATAACGTTTCGGGGCTATGAAGCGTTGCCGATTAAAACGCTTAAACTTTCAATAAACAACAGAATTATGTTAGATGATGAATTTTGGAATGACCTAAAAAACGGCAATGATTTTATAGCCAATGTTAGCAACAGTAGCTCTGCCGAATATTATCAAGTGTATTTAAATGGTAATTGGATTGCTGATTGTGCTGACTATTGTGAGGCAGAAACCATTGCAAACGCCAACGCAATGAATGGCAGGATTGATATTGAACGAAGGGTTGATTAGCTATTGTTGCTAACGGTAGGTAGGTTGGTGAAGTTTACGGATTAAAAAGGAATATTATGATAACAAAGGAAGAAATTGTAGAATTATTAAATGATTACAGTGGTTATGTTGACCGCAGTTGCACTGATAAAGCAATACACGAAGATAATTTTGAACTTATCGCAGATGCAATATTAAGTAAATTGCAACAACCTACTGTTATAAGTTCGGTTTGCGAATGTGAGCCTCGTACACGTTATGAATGGGAAAAAGACGAAAATGAATGTAGTGATTGTGGATTACATTTGTTTAAAGCAAACTGACTTATAACGTTTGACAGTTTGGCGAAGTTTACGAATATTAAAATAAAATTATGACAGAAGAACAGAAAGAAATTGTATTGCTTGGTTCACGATTTGAGATACTGAACAAGTATATTGACTTTTCTAAAGATGGAGTTATTGAAAGAGAAGAAGCAATTAAAGCAATGCAAGAATATGCAGAATTATATCACGTAGCACAATTACGTAAATTGCGCCAAGGTGATGTTATTGGAAGTTATGCGATTGTAAGATGGTACGACAATAAGGACGAAGACGTTGTTTGTACTACAAGAGAAGTGGCAGAAGATTATGTTAAAAAGTACAACGCTTTATGTGGTAAAGAAAAATGCTTTGTAGATAGCGAAATTTGGCTACCACTAAGAGAAGCATAATTTCTTATAACGGAAGGCAGCTTGCAGAAGTGCGGGATTACGGAGAACAAATTTTCAATTTAACAACAAAATTATGAGCGAAGAACAAAACATCAATGAACCACAAGACCCCGCATTTTTGCAAGGTGCTGTTATATGCAGTGCTTGTGGTGGAAATGGTTACACGATTGAAATCGAAGCGGAGTGCTGTGGTAACTACAAAGAATACGGATGTTGCGGAGTGCCAAATCCTATTCAAGTACAAGTAGAGTGTAAGTGTGATAGAGGTTATGTGCGGTAGGAGCATTGCTTATAACTAATGGCTAACCCTCATAACACATCACTAAAATAAATTAATAATCAATGAGTTATAGTTATATTTGGTATATAAATTTTGCTGAAAATTATGTTTT